>JGI24700J35501_10930886_pt1 | contig 34158 bp, 24 predicted proteins | sample TergutTh196P1_FD_35501 | JGI IMG/M metagenome (IMG submission 35501)
CAGAGGTTCGATGCGCCGCGAACCTTTGGTTCGATGTGCCTCCGTGTGATAAAAATGGGAGTAAATTCCGAAGCTCGAGCATTCATGCGTTTGTCGTGTTTTCTTTCGTCTCCCCGCTTGCCAAAACTGCATTTGTTTCCGATACTATTTATATGAGAACCGCAGCACTTAAAAGCATTTTTCCCGTTTTGATGCTCGTTTTTGGCCTGCACGCCCACGCGCAGGATTCCGCCGCGCCAATCCTCAGTATGGAAGGCGCTCACTCGGTTGTCGAGCGTTCCGACTGGCACCGGTATGTCAACGGCAGTTATGTCGGCTTGGTTAGTCGCGAGGTTCGGGGCACGATTCTGCCCAACCGTCAGGATGACGGCTCTTTCTTGCATCACGGCAATTTTATGGTTATGGAAAGTTTGATTCACAATTCGCCGGCAAGCGCGCGTATTGTGGATGCTGTGGTTCCTGTGAGTTTCCAGATTCACGAAAACGGCAATATGGCGATTGAAAACGATCAGGGCTTTCCAAGGTTGCGGGGGTTCCCGGTTTTTCCTTCCCGGCAGATGGCTGTGGGTACGACTTGGACTGCTCCGGGTTATCGCGCCGCAGACCCGAACAACACGGGGCGGCCTTTGATTATTCCTATTCTTGCGCAGTACGAGTACATGGGGATCGAAGTTTTTCAGGGCGAGCCGGTTCACAGGATTGCCGCCATGTTTACAAATCGTTACAACAATAGCGGCGCGGCGGGGGACAGTATTTCCCGTGTTCAGGGGAATCACAGGGTTGATATTTTAATTCGTGTCAGTGATGGTTTGCCTGTTTTTATGCGTGATGTTTTTGATGTCCGGTATTTCATGGCTAACGGCTCGGATATTAGGTTGCGTGGGTTTAATCTTACTTTTGGTTCTGTGGTTACGCCGATGGACAGGGGTTCTGTCATTGCATCCTTGGGCGGCACTCTTGATATTGAAACGAGTCCCGCGCCTTTTGTGCCGGAGCCTGTGGCTTTGCCGCCGGCTGTCGTTACCGCTGTCCCGGAGATTGGCCCTTTGGAGATTGAAGAGGCTTTGGATTTGGCCGACGCGGCGATTGATGTGGCGGCTGTGCCGGAGGGTATTCGTCTTACGGTTAGAAACATTCGTTTTGCCCCGGACTCTGCGGAGTTTTTGCCGGAGGAGGGCGAGCGTCTTGACCGTATTGCCGAAGCTTTGGCGCAAATTCCCGGCAGGAATTTTCTTGTGGAGGGGCACACGGCCGCGACTGGTCGTCCTGCCGGCGAAATGGAGCTTTCTCTGCAACGTTCTCTGCGTATGATCGACGAGATGGCTCGGCGGGGTATTCCTGCCAATCGTTTTATCTCCAAGGGCTGGGGCGGCACAAAGCCCGTGGGGGACAACGCAACGGCGGCCGGCCGCAGTGTCAATCGCCGCGTGGAGATTACCATTTTGGAGTAGGCTGCCGGCTGCCCCAGCGGGGGATTTTTATCGCTGGGGCTTAAAAAAAGTTGAAAAAAGGCGTTTTGCGCTTGACTATCTGGCTTTTTTGTGGCATATTTATACTATCTTTGATGCCTCGCTCAGTTTTGGGCGTGAAAACCGGGGCTTGCGGCGAATTCGCGTCCGGCGACAGGGGCAAAAAGCTTGAATATTGTGGAAAAGGTGGAAAGGTTATTTAGATGAAAACTGTATTTGCAAAACTTGCATCGGTAGAGCGGAAATGGTACGTTATCGACGCGCAAGGAAAGGTTTTGGGCAAGGTGGCGGCAAAGGTGGCCTCCGTAGTCCGGGGGAAAAACAAGGCGATTTTTACCCCTAATCAGGAAATCGGGGATTTTGTCGTGGTTATAAATGCCGATAAAATCGTTGTAACCGGCAGGAAGCGCGAGCAAAAGATGTACCATCACCATTCGGGGTATCCCGGCGGGTTAAAGTCGTTTACTTACGAGAAGCTGGCGGCGCGGCATCCGACCAAGCCTTTGGAAAACGCGATCAAGGGGATGCTTCCCAAGTGTCCTTTGGGCAGAAAACTCGCTTTAAACGCCAAAATTTACGCGGGGGCGGAGCATCCGCACAGCGCTCAGAATCCGACTCCGCTGGAAATGTAAGGCGGGGTTTTTTAGGCGCAGCTTCTTGAAAAAGCGTAGCTTTTTGAAGTTTGGATGAAAATTAGCGGCTAGGCCGTTTCAATAAAGGGTAGAAAATGAATATAAATCTTGGGATTGGTACCGGCAGAAGGAAGACTTCGGTTGCGCGGGTTTACGTTAGGGAAGGCAGCGGCAAAATTACCGTAAACGGAAAAGAGTTGCTCAAGTATTTCCCGCAGGGGGAACACGTTCAGATTGTCCGCCAGCCGCTTATGGTAACCGGCAGCGAAAGCAAGTTCGACATTTTGATTAATGTCTACGGAGGGGGTTGCAACGGCCAGGCCGGCGCCTGCCGCCACGGTCTTGCCCGCGCTCTTTGCCAGGTTGACCACACGAATTACACCTCGCTTAGAAGCCACGGCTATCTTACCCGCGACTCGCGCATGGTGGAAAGAAAAAAATACGGCAAGCCGGGCGCCAGGCGGAGCTTCCAGTTCTCCAAACGCTAACTCTGTTAGCGCCGCTAACTTTGTTAGCGCCGCTAGCGCGGGTTGCGTTTTGTTTGCAATTGTCTCGTTCAAACCCGGCTTTGGGGTTGTCGCGGTGTGTAAATTGGAGATGGGAAAGGTGTAAACCGGCCAAAACAGTTTTCTTAAGGAAACGCTGATTAACTCGACGCTAATCAGCGTTTCTTACGGACTATAGGCAAGCTCGAAAAACCCAGATGGGGTTTTAGGGGTTGCCTTATGCCTTTCTTGAGCCGGGTTTGACCGCTGGGGTTCCTTGCTTGCATAGGTCGCAGTCGGCGGCTTCCCAGTTGCCGGCGGCCACTTTTACCGCTGGGTAAAAAGGCCAGGGCATATCCGCTTCGCCGGCCAAGCGGCGGTCTACCACGCAGGCAAGGCCGGCAACGGCCGCCCCTTCAGCTTCCAACGCCTTGGCGCATTCCAAGGACGATTTGCCCGTGGTAACGACATCTTCGACAATGACAACCCTTTGCCCCGGCTTTAGCTCGAAACCACGGCGCAGGCGCATAACCCCGCCGTCGTCCCTTTCCGTGAAAAAAGCGGGAAGCCCCAACTGCCGCCCCAGCTCGTAAGCGGGAAGAATGCCCCCGATTGCAGGCCCGGCGACAGCGTCAACGGCAAGCCCTCCCGACTGCATATCTTGGCGTATTTTTTCTGCGACGGCGGCCATTGCAGCGGCGGCCTTGTCCGGATGTTGAAACAGTTTGGCGCATTGAATGTAAACATTTGAATGCTTGCCGGAGCTAAGCAGAAAATGCCCTTCCAAAAACGCGCCGCATTCCTTCAAAATAGTCATTGCTTTGTCCATAAATCCTCCTTTAATTTTTCGCCGCAACCCGCGCCGCAACCCGCGCCGCATCTTGTAGCGCGGCCTGCATCGCCGCCGCCGCTTTGCGAGCCGCGCCGGCGGCAAAGTCATTGCCGATTGATGTTTCGTCTAACGTGCCGGCAGCTTTCAATTCCCCGCGCCATGCCTCGATAATGGAACGCGAGGCGTTCACCACTGCCCCGTTTCCGTTATGCAAAAACAAGGCCGCATCTTGCGCCCCCCCGCCTTGAGCGCCGTAGCCCGGAACAAGGAAAAAAAGATTCGCATAGTTTTTTCTAATTTCGGCAACCTCGTCTTTTTCGGTACAGCCGATCACGGCTCCGAATGCGCCGTAGCCGTATTTTCCCGGAACATCCTTTGCCAAAAGCGAAAGTTTGTCGCCGACAGCATTGTACAGCCGCCCCCCGCCCCCGGCAACCTCAAGATACTGAAAGTCGCGCATACCGGCGTTGCTCGTTCGCATAAGAATAAACGCGCCCTTGCCCTTTGACTTTGCCCATGCAAGCCAAGGATCGAGTGTGTCCATGCCCATATAGGGGGACAGGGTAACAAAGTCCGCCTCTAACTCGCCGTCAAAGTGGGCTTTCGCATAACGCGCCGCAGTGTCGGCTATGTCGCCGCGTTTTATGTCGGCAATTGCCAAAAGCCCTTTTTTGCGGATATATTGCAGGGTTTCCGCATAAACCTTAAACCCCTCTAAACCCATCTCTTCGTAAAAGGCTATCTGCACTTTGTAACAGGCGGCAATATCGCAAGTGGCTTCTATTAACGCTTTGTTAAATGCCAGGACAGCGGCCGGCGCGGAATCCGCCTTGCGCACTTCCGCCGGGGGGACGCTGTGTGCGCCGGTGTCCAGCCCCACGCAAACCGCCCCCCTTTCCTTTACCGACTCGAACAACTTGTCAATGTTATACATTACTATGCGCTGCCTCTCCAGCTGCCAAGCAAGCCAGGGGCAGTCTTTGCGACATCGTCGGCCAGTTCCAATTCCCCTTCGGTTTTGGCAACGACTATCGATGTGGCCGCATCGCCCAATATGTTGACAGTGGAGCGGACACCGCTGACTATGCGGTCTATGCCGGCAAGAAGCGCCATAGTTTCGATGGGAAGCCCTGCGGCGGTTAAAACAATGGACAGAGATACAAGGCCTGCACCGGGAATGCCGGCAGTACCTATAGAAGCCAAGACTGTCGATAATACTATGATGAACTGCTGGCTTAAAGTTAGTTCTATGCCGAAAATGTGCGCGGCAAAAATAGCCGCCAGGGCTTGATAAATAGCAGTCCCGTCCATGTTTATAACAGAGCCGAATGGCACGACAAAGTCGGCGACTTTATTTCCAACCATGCGCTTGGTTGCCGCAAGGGTAAGGGGCATTGTCGCAAAACTACTGCTGGTAGCAAAGGAAAATAAAATGGGTTCCTTCATTTCTTTGAAAAAACGTAAGGGGCTAACCTTGCCTATCAAGCCTACCATAACAACACCGTAAACAAGCACTACAAAAATTGCAGAGCCTATGTAAACTGCCACGATAAATTTTGCGAATGGCATAAGAACCGCAAGCCCGTGTGTTCCGACAACCCAAGCCATAAGCCCCATTATGCCGTAAGGTGCAAAGTTAAGGACAATCGTCATAACCTCTTTCATTACATCGCCGCCGGCCTTAAACAAGTTATGAACCAGCTTTCCCTTTTCGCCAAGCCTTGTAAGAGCCAGCCCTAAAAGCATGGCAAAGAAAATAATCTGCAACAGATTCGCGCTGTTTAACGCGGCGAAAGGATTGCTGGGAATGATGTTTACAAGCGTGTCCAGGGCAGAAGGCGCGGCAACCGCAGTCGCCGCAAGCCCTTCTGTGGAAAGATTCACCCCCGAGCCAAGATTCATAAGATTTGCAAGAACCAACCCCAAGAGCACTGCGGGAAAACTTGTGCAAATAAATGTAAGTATCGTCTTACCCCCGATTTTTCCCATTGTTTTGAAATCCCCGACATCGGCCACGGCTGTTACCAAAAGGCAAAGGATTAACGGGGCGGCCAACATACTAAAAAGGCGTATCAAGATGGTGCCAAGAAATTGCAAAACCGCAGCTTGGGGGCCTAAAATGACCCCCAAGGCGATACCGACGATAAACCCTACCATGATCCGTTTGAATAAGGGCATACCTCTCCAAAATTTGAACATAAACATAATTTCTCCTGTGTTGGTATGTGTTAGCGGCCTGTTTCAAAATACCAGACTTTGAAACAGGCCTTACAAAACTATTCTTTCTTTTTGCCGAACTCGAACTTTTCGCCCGGCAAAACTATGTTAAGGAATACGCCCAAGAGCGCGCCGATTGCGATTCCCAGCCTGTCGATAGGCACGCTGTAGCCGCCAAGCGTTACGGTGATAAGCGGGCCGAACCTTAACCCAAGCCCTGTTACCAACACTACGGCTATGATAAGCAGGTTTCGCGTTTCGCCAATGTCCACCCGGTTGTCAACCAGCGTCCGTATGCCCACCGCCGCTATCATTCCGTAAAGCACGAATGACACGCCGCCGACAATCGAGTCCGGGATTGTGTACACGATTGCGGCAAAGATCGGCATAAAGCCAAGGATTGTCGCATAAAAGGCCGCCAGTATTACAACCCTTGCGTCGTGGATTTTCGTAAGAACTACGACACCGACATTTTCGCTGTAGGTCGTCGTCGCCGGCGCGCCCACCAAGCCGGAGAAGGTTGTGGCAAGACCGTCGCCGATCAATGTGCGGGTAAGGCCGGGTTTTTCCGTAAAGTCTTCGCCGCAAACGTCAGACAGGATTATCATGTCGGCAATATGTTCGGATATCGTCGCTATCGCTGCCGGTATCATGACAAGGATAGGGATAAGCCCGAAGCGCGGCAGGAAAAACGGAGGAAGCCCGACAATGCCCGCCTGCGCCGCGCCGGCAAAGTCAAGAATCGCCGTGCCGTTGGGGTTTGTCATGCCGGCAAAATGGAAGATCACCGCCGCCAAATATCCGCCGCCCAAGCCCAAAACAATGGGGACAATCTTGAACATTCCCTTGCCCCAGGCCGCCGCGATTATGACTATGCTCAAGGAGATGACGGCTAAGAGCATATTGTTGTTCGACTGGCTGATTGCAAAGGGCGCTAACATTACGCCGACAAGTATGACTATCGGCCCCGTTACCACTGGCGGCAGATAGCGCATGACTTTTTTCGCGCCGATAATTTTTACCGCAAGCGCCAGAAGCAGGTAGAGAAAGCCGGCGACAAAAATCCCGCCGGTGGCGTAAGCGAGTTTGTCCGCCCGCGACATATCAAGGCCGGCGAAGATTCCGTTGACTGGGTCTGTAACAAGCTGCACCCCGGCGAGGAAGGCGAAGGACGATCCCAAAAATACGGGAACGCGCCCTTTGCTCATAAATTGGAAGATTAATGTTCCCACGCCCACGCCGATAAGCGTTACCTGAACGCTAAGGCCGGTGATAAGCGGGACGAGGATTGTCGCCCCGAACATTGCGAACATATGCTGCAAGCCCAGCAGCATCGATCTTGGCAGGCCAAGTTGTTTGAATGAATCCTTTATGGGGCCTATGTCCGGTTCCAGTTGTTTGCTCATGTTTTTTCTCCTTTGCTGTCAACCGCATGGCCGGCATCCATGCCGGCTGGCAGCCTGTTAAACACCGATGATGCTTTGCGGTTGCTGTTTAAGCAACCGCAAAGCTTTGACTCTTCGACTTGTTCCATTAAATCCTCCTGCAACTTGAATTTTGAACAAAAAAAAACCGCCAAAAGGCGGTTAATATAACAAAATATGGAAAAATGTTTGCACAGTGCGAACTGGAGCGACAGCCCCGTTTGCACAACCTCGGAACAACTTGGTTTTTTTGCGATATTTTCCAAACTTAATCATACTTTTAAAAATATAGCGTTTTTTAAAATTTTATGCAAGAGGAAAAATGCAAAAAAATAAAAAAAAATCTCATTTGGCCGTTTTTTTTGCAAAATTCGATTTTTCACCCAAGCGGCGGGTTATGCGGGGTGTTTTTTGACAGCTTGCTTCCCCGCCTGTTGACAAAAAAGCTCGTTTTGCGCTATGCTTAAAGGAGGGAGGAGAAGTGAAAACGCTCTTTTTTATTGTTTTGCCGGCTGGGGGGATGTATACAAGCCTTTTTCCTGCCAAGCTGTGTTTGCTAAACAAGCGGGGGCTGTTTTTCGCTTCGGAAAACTTCTATGCGTTTATCCCCCTCTCCCCCGTTCGGAGTGCAGTATAGATGGGCTTTCATATACAAAAAACGCTAGTGGGTTCAAGAATCACGCTTTTACAAAGCTCTTGCCAAGGTTCGGGCTTTTATCATAAGGAGGAAAAATGAAATTGCTATCTAAAATGGGACTAAGCACCGCAGGCTTTGTTTTAGTTTCCATTTTGACTGTAGGCTTGATTGTCTACACTAACATAAGAGCCAACTTTTCAGAAATGACAAAGGAACAGGTGTTCGCCGTCTCTTACAGGGCTACGCTGGATATATCAAACTTTTTAGGGCAGTTCTGGCACGGCATTGGCGCGACAGCCAGCATTTTGGGGAACTACGAGTTTGTCCCGGCAGAGGGGCGAAGGCTTTATGTAACGCAAATTTTGGAAAATATGTTGCAGGAACATCCGTCGCTTCTGTCGGCATGGAGCTTTTGGGAGCCTGACGCTTTGGAAGGAAACGACGCGGCTTTTGCGGCTGTTCCCGGTTCCAACGCGCAGGGGCGTTTTGCGCCTCTTTTGCACCGGGCTGCTTTTTCCAATGTTACTGTTGCTGTCATTGACGGGCTGGGCGCGGAAAGAGCGTCCTATCTTGCCGAAGTTCGCGCGGCCGGCGAGCGCCGGCTCATGGAGCCTCGGACTTTAACTGTCGGCGGACAGACTGTGCTTGCAACATCGGTGGCCGCGCCTATACGCAATCAGGCGGGGGCTGTCGTGGGGATTGTGGGTGTCGATATTCCTGTGGAGGAATTGCACGATGTTGTTCAAGAGGTGGGTTTTTATCCGCCAAGCACGACATACAAATTCAGCCCGCAGGGGACTGCCGTGTCGCACTCCAACCCGGCTATGCTTGGCTCCGCTCTTACAGACGGGCAAAGCTCAAGGATGTTGGGGCATATCCAGGAGATGACGGCGCAAGTGCAGCAGGGCAACCAATTTTATTTTACATATGACGACAGTTATTTTTTTGCAGTCCCGGTGTGGCTGGAGGATAGCGTGCCGTGGATATTAAAAAAAGAAATTCCCGTATCGGTTGCCTACGAGCCGATGTTCGCAATGATTCGCACGATGGCAATCGCCGCCTTTCTTGCTCTGCTGGCTGTGTTAGCTGCATCGATTCTTTTGTCCAACCGCATTATTATAAAGCCGGTTGTCAATGTTGCCGATTCCTTGCGGGAAATCGCCACGGGGGAGGGGGATTTGACGCATTCTGTGAGCCACACGGCTTCGGACGAAACGGGGTTGCTTGCCAAGTTTTTTAACACTACTATTGAAAAAATAGCGCGGCTTGTAAAAAACATACGGAAGGAGGCCGACGAGCTTTCCAAGGTTGCGGTATCGCTTGCCGCCGATGTAAACGAAACAAAGCAGGCTTCGATAGAAACGGCCGCAGACGTGCGTGTTATTAGAAAAATGGTGGACGATCAAAACAAAAGTCTGGACACTGTCAGCGTGGGGCTTACAACTCTTGTTGAAAATATTGCCAAGGTTTCCGGCTATGTTGACAAACAGGGGGAATCGGTAAGCCAGTCCTCATCCGCTATCGAAGAAATGTTGGCAAATGTAAATTCCGTTACGGAAAATCTTGTCAAGAATTCCGGCAATGTAAAAGAGCTTGCCAACGCTTCCGACGCGGGGCGCGCGGGGTTGCAAGAAATGGCGGCGGATATTCGCGAAATAGCCCGCGAATCCGAAGGGCTTTTAGAGATTAATGCCGTTATGGAAAACATTGCCAGCCAGACAAACTTGTTGAGTATGAATGCCGCGATAGAAGCCGCCCGCGCCGGCGAATCTGGCAAGGGTTTTGCCGTTGTTGCCGGGGAGGTGCGAAAGCTTGCGGAGTCTGCCAGCAAACAGTCGCAAACGATTGGCGAGGTTCTGAAAAAGATTAAGGCTTCTATCGACAAAATAACCGGCTCCAATCAAATGGTTTTCGGCAGGTTTGAATCTATCGATCTTGGCGTTAAAACTGTGTCCAACCAAGAGTTGGAAATACGCCACGCGATGGAAGAGCAAAGCCACGGAAGCCGGCAAATTTTACAAGCGATTGCCGAGCTGAACAGTATAACGAGGCAGGTGAAAGAAGCGACGGAAGACATGAACGGCGCATCCGGCAAAATGATTAACGAAAGCCGCAACTTGGACAGTATTACGCGCGAGGTTATTCATTATGTTACCAAAATTGACGAGGATACAGACCGTATAGAGGTTGCTGTAAATCACATAACGGAGACGGCTCACCAAAACGAGGACAGCATATCGCGCTTGGTTGGCGAGGTTTCCAAGTTTAAGGTGAACTAGAAAATAATAACTGATTAGCTCGAAGCTAATCAGTTATTATTCGGAGTGCCGGAAGGGGTAAGGTGTATATGATAGGGAAAACGCACGAGCTTGATTTTGCAGAAAAGGCTATTGTTTTGGGGATTCGCAGTTTCATGGAAGAATGCGGGTTCAAAAAGGTTCATCTTGGGCTTTCCGGCGGTCTTGATTCAGCAATGGTCGCTTACCTTGCAGTGCAGGCGGCGGGTAAGGAAAATGTGGTTTGCATAAATATGCCTTCCCGGTTTTCTTCTGATGGTTCCAAGAGCGATTCCAAGGAGCTTGCGGAAAATCTTGGCTGCCGTTACGAGCTTATATCGATTGAACCGATGTTTGAAAGTTTTCTTGTATCTCTGGAGGGGGTTTTTGAAAAGCTGCCTTTCGACACGGCGGAGGAAAACTTGCAGGCGCGTATTCGCGGTGTTTTGCTTATGGCTTTTTCCAACAAGTTTAATTCCATGCTTCTTACCGGTAGCAACAAAAGCGAGATTGCTATGGGGTACAGCACTCTTTACGGCGACACTTGCGGGGCTTTAAGTCCTATTGGCGGTCTTTTCAAAACCGAGGTTTTTGCCCTGGCAAGGCGGATAAACGAGCGTGCCGCTGTAGCGGGTGTTAAGGCGATCATTCCGCAAAACATTATCGACAAGCCGCCTTCTGCGGAGTTGCGTCCCGACCAAAAAGACACGGACAGTCTGCCTCCCTACGATGTGTTAGACGAAATTCTTGAGCGTTACTTAAGCGGTAATTTTCCCGAAGGGTCTGCCGCCGGCCGGCCGGCAGGTGATCTGGAGGGTAAAATTATAAGGGCTGCTTCTTTGGCGGAATTCAAACGCCGGCAGTCCCCCCCTTCTCTTGTTATAGACTTTAGCGGTTTGGGCAAGGGGGAACCGTCTGCCGCCCGCGCCGTTTACGGCCACTGCCGCTTTTGAACGGCCGCAGGCTCGCCGGGCTCCGGCTCTGCCCGTGCAGGGGTCGCATTGTTTATTTTGCGAAAGGCACTGTAGCTACACAGCCTCAAGTGGCGTTATTATTTTTCATAATTTGTCAATTCTTTTTTTTTATTTTTTTGAAAATCGGCGAAAATGCCCCCCGAAACCTCCGTTTTGCAGGTGGAATTCCAACATTCGTCAAGCATCGCGGGGAATTTGACCGCAAGACCGGTACACGCTGGCTAAAAAGGCCGCCCCTTTGCAGAGGCGGCCTTGGTGCGCCGGGGGAAGCCCCTCAAGCGGTTTACTGCTGGGCTATAAACGCGCCCGCCCGCTGGGCTATAACCGCGATTATGCTAAGACATGAACCGCCGACATAGCCTTGCCCGAAAAAAGGCCGGTTCGATATTTCGCCTACAGCGAACAAATTCGGTATGGGCTGTCCGGAGCCGATCTGCCCGTTGAGCACGCGCCCGTAATCGTCTGTTACCAGGCCGCCGATGGAGCCGATTATATTGTTCGGTATTACCTGCACGGCGTAAAAGGGGCCGGCCGTCATAGGAACACGCCTGTTCATGTCTTTCCCGAAAGCGTCCACAGATGCCGCGTTGTAAGCCGCGACAGTCGCGGAAAGTCCCGGCGCGCCTATGGCGGCGGCAAGCTCCGCGATGCTGTCCGCGCTGAACGCCATCGAAGGATACGCCGCCACAGCCGCGTCAAGCGTTACGCGCATCGCGGGGGTTGTGGTGCTCCCGGAATAAATTATCCAGCTTGGTCCCTCCTCACGCGCTATCGCATTGAAAACGTTGTTAAACTCCCCGCTTCCGTAAGGCTGCGCTTCGTTGACAAAACGGTGGCCTTCCCTGTTCACGATGATCTGATCCTGCAAACCGAAGTTGACATCGGTGCCCGGACGGGGGAGGGGTACGTTGGCCCGCGTGTTCGCAAGCGAGACTCCGCCTGCCGGCTGCGCAATGACAAAGGGGTTGGCCAGCCCGGAAATCACAGCCCAGACACTGGGCGTGCCGTCGGGGTGCCGGTATATGTCGGCGCCGGCATCCCTCATCGCTATTAGAATCCCGTCCCCCGTGTTGGAGGGGGAAACTGGACCTATGGTGGCGTGTCGCAAACCTAAAGAGCGGTCTGTTTCGGAAGTCCACTCCTGCCAAAGGTGGGCGCTGGCGGAAAAGCCGCCGGTAGCCAAAACCACGTTGCGGGCGGTTATGTTTATCTCTTGCCCGCCCTGCACGGCTCTGACCCCTGCAACCCTGGCGCCTTCCATAAGAAGGCCGGTCATTTCAGTCCCCATCATTATTTCCGCGCCGCGCTCCTGAAGAACCCTTATCATGTTGTCTACGAATCCAGGCCCGGAGCCGACGGCCTGCCGGCGGAGCATTCTGGGATTATAGGCGGGCGGCTGGGAAACCTGCTCGCCGTAAGGCTGGAAGGGGATGCCCATTTCGTCCATCCACGCGACCGCGCCCCGCGCCCTGCCGAAGGTGTCTGCAACCCTGTCGTAATCGGGGAAGGGGAAGTCTGTCGGAACCAGCGCGTTCCTTGCCCAATGCTCACGGAAATTCTCTGGGCCGTGGGTCGCTGTAACTTGAGCGTCCCAAGTCCCAGGAGGCAGCGGTTCGCCGCTCGCCTGCAGCCCGGTAAAGTTGCCGCCGGCTACAGCGGTGCTCCCCCCGGCTCGTCCATCATGTCTATGAGCAAGACGCTTCCTGCTCCCGCTTCCAGTGCGCTCAGCGCGGTTATGCCGCCGCCTATGCCAGTGCCTACTACCAGAAGATCGACGTCAATGTCGCCCACAATCGCCGTGCGGCCCGGCCAGCCGCCGCAAGCCGTAAAACCCAGCCCAAGAATCGCCGCAGATGCCAACCCTATAAACCATTTTTTCATTTGAAACCTCCGAAATAAAAACATATTAAATTTGTTAAAAACACCTGCTTTAACAATGCTTCTTTTTATGAATAGTGTCAAGTGGTTTGCCAGCAATCACAGCAATTCTAGGTTTAATAAAGTGAGGGAGATATAGAAAGAATTGATTCGGGCGGATAAACGCGGGAACCGTGTTTCCCGGTGCCGCCCAAAAGATACGAAACAGATTTTAAGCCTCCCCGCCCAGCCGGTTGTTCGCGGCGATAATTTCATTGAGCGTAACGTTGGGATTGCGCCAGCGTTTGGCGCTTTTTTCGTTTTTGTGGTGCAGGGCATTTTGCGGGCACAGATGCAAACAGGCCATGCACGCCTCGCAACTGTCGCTAAAGTTTGCCTTGCCGGCTACAGCGATGTTTTTTGCGGGGCAGATTTTAGCGCAGATGCCGCAGGCATTGCATTTCTCATCGGCAATATACCCCTGGGCGTATTTTCCCGGATTGAAAGCTCCGTGCCTGATGTCGGTCATAGCCCTTGTTACAAGATTTGTTTTTACATGAAAAGGCTTGCGGTTTTTTATGTCGGCTATGATTTTTGCAGTGTTTTCTTCGACCTTTTTCGCCGGGAGCTTTTTTATTTGTTTTCCCATCTCGAAAATTGGCAGATAATTGTTGACCATAATCAACTTGTTGGTGTAATGGAATTGACTTTGCAATTTTGACATAGCCCCGTACGCCATCGAGCCGTATGTGCCTATTGCGAAAAGATAATCGGCTTTAAGGCTTGCCCGATCCAAAAACCGGCGTACCATTATGGGGAGCGACCAATCATATATAGGGAAGACAATGCCTATTGAATCGTCCTTGAATGCAAGCTGCGGCGAATCAATGACCTGCGGAATCGAAACCGCCTTGCCGTCGCTTTCTTGAGCAATGCTTTTGGCAACCGCCAATGAATTTCCTGTTGCCGTAAAATAGAATATTGTCATACGCCTACCTTGTTATCCTGCAACCATTACTTTGCATTTGATCAATAATGTTTCCTCTGTCCAATTTTCTGTTGATACTCCAGCAACTCTTCATATTTTAAGTCATAATGTTTGTGTACTGGGAAATTTATTTTTTTTATATTTTTGCCTAACAGCCAACTGACATTCCCGTCTTCTATTTGCGTGTCAATCAAGCAGACTTCTTCTATGTTTATATTTTTCAAAAATTCAAGACTTTTTATTTTGGCGCAATTTTCTATAATTATGGTTTTTAGAGAATTATTTTCGCTTAATGCCCCCCAATCAATAATTGACTTGCAGTTTTTTATTTTTAAGTGCTTTAATTTTTGGCACCACTTAATAGGCTCAATGTTTTTTAATTTTGGGAAGTAGCTTATATCCAATGCTTCAATGTTTTTCAAGCCCTCCAAGCCGTTAATTTCGGTCAACGTGCTTTGGGAAATATTTAAATTTTTAACGTGTTTTAGCTGGGCAAAACCGATTGAAGATTTTAAGTTAGCTTTATGTAGCCGTAATGTGGTTACATTTTTATTGACATCCTCAAGCGTGAAATACTTTCCCATAAACAGTTCTAATTTTTGCAATTTAATCAGTTCATTAAAATTAAACCTTTTATCAACTTCCGCAACAACTGTTAAATTTTTGATTGTTTGGAAGTCGTGTAAAAAGTCAATGTTTTTTAATGTTAAATTTTGCAAAAGCAGTGTATAAACAGTGATTTCATTTTTTTTAATAAAATCGATGATTTTTTCTACATTGCTCTCGCTCGTATTCCCAATGCTTAATTCATTAATTGCGTGTTTGTGGACAAACTCCAACTGCGATTTTATGTCATAATTCCAGTTAAAAGCGAAAAATTTATATTCTACCCCGCCTTCTGTAAAAAAAGAGTAATAATAATCGTTTTCATAAAAATACTGTTTTTCCATAATATGCATACTCCGTTATTTTTTTCTCAAGCTGAATATTTCGCCCAGCTTGTGCGTATAGTGTTTTTTATCTTGGGGAAAACTTATAGAGGTTAAACTTTTTGATTCCAGCAAATACGCCATGTTCCCGTCCTTGCAATCCCAAAAATTTATTTTTTCCAATTTTTCCATTGCCGGTACAAACGACAAGCTGTCCAAACTGTCTATAAATAAATTTTTTATGCTTTTGTTCCCGGCCAAAAAACCGTAGTCCTGTATGTTTTTACATTTTTCTATATTCAGTATTTCCAATGCAGGCAAATATTTTATCGCCTCAATGTTTTCCACTTTTGAGTTATGGTCTATGTCCAAGCGTTTTATCTTAAAGTTTTCAACCCCGTCGATTGACGTAAAAGTGCCGCCGGAAAGCCGCAGCATTTCCAAATGCTCCAACCCCTTTAAATGGGAGCAATCTTTTGTTTTTAATGAAATAAGCAAAAGGTCTTTAAGTTTTTTCAATGCGCTTATGTTCTTTACCCCGTCGTTATACTTAAACCACAGGGTTTCAAGCAAGGGGAAGTTGGCTAAATCGGGCTTGACTGTCGTATTTTCAAACCCGAACTCTTCTAACGAAGTTAATTCATACAATCCTTTTACGCTTTCATCGGTTAATCCTATGTATTCATCCAACTGAAGCGATTTTATGAAATTGTATTCCTTGAAAAAACTTGTGTCCAACTTGAATTTTTGCAATTCCTTTGAACTTGCAAAACCGTATTCCTGAAAATGATTTAGAGGCACTATTTTGATTTTGTCCAGCTTTCTTTTTTTCGCTTCCAAAAGCCCCTTTTCGATAAAAACCGGGTCTATCTCCAATTTGTTAAGCGTGTCGTTGTATCTAAACTGTTCCATAAAACCATCTTCCCCTTTTTGTCTTTTCACCAAGCCCCCAACCGGGGGCTTTCTCGCTAGACAGCCGCCCCAAAACACCCACTTTAATCATACCCTCCTTGGCGGGGCGTTGTCAAGGGGCTAATTTCGCAAAAATTTTGCCCGTGAATATTCCCGCCAAAGCCCCCAAACAAGAGGTTTACCCGCAGGGGAGTTCTCGCCCGGCAGCCAGACAACCGGCGGCCTGGCTATGATTCTTCCCTTTCCATTTCTTTTTTAATCAAATCAATTGAAATTTCAAACGATTTAATCCTTCTTGTGAGTAGTGTCCATTGAGAAGTCCCTTGAGTTAATTTTATCTGTGCCTTTTTGCATTTACCAAGCGTTGAGGTTAATGACTTTAATGCTATTTCCAGTTCTTCTTTTGTATAATTTTCCATGCGAATCGCTCCAAGGGGCTTTCCCGCCGCGCCCCGTTAAACCCCACCCCCAGCCCCCCCCGGCAGACGCGCCAAGGGGGGCAATCGCAAAAAAATTACTCAGGACAAGTAGTCGGAGAGCCGGCGGTAGCATTGGTTTACAATGTGTTTAACGCCAATGTCTACGTCATCGCCAAGTTCGCCAATCAGAATGTCAAGGCTGGAAAGGCTTTCGTGAAGACTCGTGTGGAAACCCCTGGAACAGCGCAGCCAGTAGGTTCCCGCGCCGTCGCTGAACAGGCCAAGAAAGCCAAGTTCTTTTGAGCCTTTTTTCCAGACAGCCGGTTTCACAAGACTGTCCAGGTGGAGCAAAAGCCCGTCAAGGTTTTCCTGCGAGTTAAACTTTTCCTTGCGCGGCCATTTGCGCTTAAGCGCGTTATCCGCATCGAGAGAGGGCGCAAGCGACAGGATCAGCTCCAGCTTTTCTCCGGCGAGCAAGCTGCAGTTGCTAACAAGAACAGTCCCTTTAAGCCCCTTGTAAACGGTTTCCGCCGGAATTGAATCTTGAATCGCTTTAAGATTTTCCCAGGGCAGAATAACCGTTTTTTTGCCCTTGATAGTTTTAATCTCGAAAATTTCGCCGGAGATTTTTATGCTGTTTGTAAAATCCCTGGCCTTCTTTAATTTTTCGCGACGCGGTTCGCCGCCGCCAGCGCCGCCTGCACCGCCGGCGGCTCCGCGTTTTTCGCCCCTGCCGTGTTCGGCCAAAAAATCGCCGAAAAGCCCGACGCTGATCCTTTCCAAAATCTCCTTTGAAACGGGCGAGACCGACATAGCGTACATCCTTGTAGTGCGGACAACCTCGCCGGCAACGATAAAGGGAGGGTCCATGCGGAACATGACGGAGCCGGGATGTATAATAATTTTGTCGGCGGTAAGACTATGGTAGGAACCTGCGCGGCCGCGTCCTTCCCTGGCGCACACGAACTGTATCATGCCGCGGGCAATACAGCAAAGGTAATCGTCGGTGGCGGCCGGCGACAAGGGCCACTTGCCGTGATGCACGGGAATGCCCATGCCGGCGACAATTTCTTCCAACTGGGCGACAACGTTTGCAATCTCGGCCATTGCGCGTTCATCAAGATAATTTTTTTCGCAAAACTTGTGTTTGTTCGCCGAAAAAAGTTTGCCGGAAAAAACCTTCGCCGGCAGAGACTGCGCCGAATCGGCATAAGCGCGGAAAAGCTTTAAGTACGAGACAAAATCCCCGGCAGGGTCTTGGAACCTCTGGTGCGCAAGACGCGCGTCGCTTTCCTCCCCCGGCGGCAGAATGTAGGGGCTTTGTGTCGAAAGAAAAGCGGCGGCAATCAGCGTTTCGTACAGAACATCTGGATACTTCATTATCGCTTCCGTAATTATCCGCGAGTGGCGCGGGGCAAGCGGGAACTCCGTCATCATCTTTCCTATTGTAGAAAGACTGCGATCCGGCTCCAAGGCTTCCAGCAAGTTCAGCGTTTCGATGCCTGCGATAATGCCCGCCCGCTCCGGCGCGGCGATAAAATCGAAACTTTCAAAGTTTGTGATGCCCAAATCCGCCATGCGCAAAATAACCTCGGAAAGGTCTGTGCGGAAAATCTCTTCCGTAGTAAAAAGCGGGCGGTTTTCAAAATCCCGGCGGTTGTAAAGACGGTAGCAAGTGCCCTCGCGTGTGCGCCCGGCCCGCCCCTTGCGCTGGTTGGCAGAAGCCTTCGAGATCGGAGCCTCCACAAGGCTGGATGTAAAAGTGTGCGGGTTGTACCAGTTCAGTTTTGAAAGGCCAGAATCGATTACCGCCGTAACCCCGTCTATCGTTACCGATGTTTCGGCAATGTTGGTCGAAATGATCACCTTCGTTTTTCCCTTTGGCGCTTTTTCAAAAACCCGCTCCTGCTCCTCCTTGGCAAGCCGGCCGTACAGGGGCAGAATGTGCAGCCCCCCCCCGAAGGGGCTGGAAGCCAAAAGGTTCATGCAGTCCTTTATCATTTTTTCGCCGGGCAGAAAAACCAAAATATCCCCGTCGCGTTTTTCGTCCATAAACCTTGTAACAATGCCAAGAATTTTTTCCAAAAGCGCGTCCAAAGCGCCGGAGCTAAGAGCGCCGCCAAAAGCGCCGTCCCCGGATAGCTTATCCCCGCGCCCGCGCCCAGAATAATCGTTTCTTCCATTTTTATAATGCCCGCCCGTCTCAAAACGATCGCGGCCGGCAAATGGCGCGGCAAGCGGCGCGGCAGGCGGCTCGTAAATAAGCGTAACCGGGAAACCCTGCGCGTCAATTTTTACGATAGGGCATTCGCCAAAATATTGAGAAAAAACAACGGCATTGATTGTCGCCGACGAAATAACCACTTTGAAATCGTGGCGCGTTTCCAGCACCCGTTTTAACAGCCCCAGGACAAAGTCAATATTCAAACTGCGCTCGTGCGCCTCGTCAACGACAAGCAGGCTGTACTTTGAAAGCCAGGGGTCGAGCTTCATTTCTTGAAGCAGAATTCCGTCGGTCATGATTTTAATTTTGGTATTGTGGTTCGTGCGGTCTTCAAAACGCATCTTGTAACCGACAAGCCCCGGCGCGGCGGGGAACTGCGACCCGGCAAACTGCGCGGATGCAAATTGCCGCTCGATAAACTCGCTTACGGACACCGCCGCAATGCGCCGAGGCTGGGTAACGCCGATAATCCCCCGCTGGGAGTATCCCGCTTCATGCAAAATTACCGGAAGTTGCGTCGTTTTTCCGGATCCGGTAGGGCTTTCCACCACTACCGCTTGATTTTTTTCAAGCGCCGATAAAATTAATTGATGGTTCTTGTAGACAGGCAAGTCAAAATAGTTCATAATAACATAATAACGGTTTGCGCGCAAAATTCCAATTACTGCGCGGCGCAGATTGCGGCGCGGTTTGCGGCGCAGATTTCGATGCAAAACGCGGCGCAAACCGGGAAGCCGCTTTGCGGTTTTAATGAAGTGAACGGAACCTATGAAAGCTTGCGTTTTTATAGGGAGATGGGCTTGTTCCAAAATCTGGCATTTTGGGGCGGTCCTAGATAAAAAAAAAACACGGAGGCTATTAATGGCTAAACAGAAGCAGAAAAATGTGTACTTCTTTGGCGAAGGCAGAGCCGAAGGGGACTCTCAAATGAAGTTTGTCCTTGGCGGCAAAGGGGCAAACTTGGCGGAAATGACCAATATGGGGATTCCTGTTCCGGCGGGGTTTACCATCGCGATTGACGTTTGCGCCGCATACTACGCAAACAAAAAAAAGTACCCGCCGGGTATTCAGCAGGAGATCGAAGCGAGCATTAAAAGGCTTGAAAAAGTGATGAAAAAGAAGCTCGGCGATCCGGCAGACCCTCTTTTGGTTTCCATTCGCTCCGGGGCGGCGGATTCCATGCCCGGCATGATGGACACGATTCTGAATCTTGGCATGAATGACGAGTCGGTTATCGGGCTTGCCAATAAAACCGGCAACGCTCGTTTTGCTTGGGACGCTTACAGGCGTTTTATTCAAATGTACAGCGATGTCGTTCTTGGCGTGGACAAAGAGCTTTTTGAAGAGGTTCTGGAGCACACGAAAGAAGAAAAAAATGTCGAGCTTGACACCGCGCTTGACGCGAAAGATTTGCAGGCTATTGTTGACGAGTATAAAAAAATTGTCCATGAAGAAACCGGCAAAAATTTTCCCCAGTCGCCTTACGAACAATTGTGGGGTTCAATCGAAGCGGTTTTCCGCTCTTGGATGAATGAGCGGGCGATTAAATACCGGGACCGTGAGCATCTTCAGCATTTAACGGGAACGGCGGTAAACGTTCAATCGATGGTTTTCGGCAACTATGGCGACGATTCCGGCACGGGTGTGTGCTTTAGCCGCGATCCCTCTACGGGCGATCCCGAATTCTACGGCGAATATCTTATGAACGCCCAGGGCGAAGATGTTGTGGCCGGCATTAGAACGCCGCACCCGATTTCGCTTTTGGAAAAAGAAAACCCCGAAATTTACGAAGAGCTTGTTGCCATAAAAAACAGGCTGGAAAAACATTTTAAGGATATGCAGGACATAGAATTTACGGTCGAAAAGGATCGTTTGTACCTGCTTCAAACCCGCAGCGGCAAGCGCACCGGGACTTCGGCGGTAAAGTGCGCTATCGACATGGTGAACGAAGGGCTTATCTCCAAAGAAACAGCCGTTATGCGCGTAACGCCGGGGCATCTTGACCAGCTTCTGCACCCGATGATCGAGCCTAGCGCCTTGAAGGACGCAAAGCCTGTCTGCAAGGGGTTGAATGCCTCCCCAGGGGCGGCCAGCGGCCGGATTGTTTTTAACTCGAAGGATGCCGAAGAATGGCACGGCCGGGGCGAAAAGGTTATTTTGCTGCGCAAGGAAACCAGTCCAGAGGACATTAAGGGTATGGACGCTTCCCAAGGCATTATCACCTCGACCGGCGGCAATACGAGCCATGCGGCGGTTGTGGCGCGGGGTTGGGGCAAGCCTTGTATTGTCGGCGCGAAGGGTGTTTCTGTTCGCGACAACAATACTGCCGTTATTAAGGAAAAAACTTATCACGAGGGCGACTGGCTTACTATCGATGGTTCCTCTGGCGAGATTTTCGAAGGCGCGCTGCCGCTTGTCGAGCCGAAGGAGTTGTCGAAAGATGCGACGACTTTCCTGCAATGGTGCGACGAAGTCCGCAGTAAATCGATGCGCGGCCGGGTAAAGGGTTTTGCGATTCGCACGAATGCCGACACGCCGGAAGACGCAAAAAAGGCTGTCGATTTTGGCGCGCAGGGTATTGGTCTTTGCAGAACGGAGCATATGTTCTTTGACAAAGAAAAGCTTACTCACTTCCGCGCCATGATTGTTGCTGAAACAAAAGAGGAGAGGGAGGAGGCGCTTAAAAAAATCCTGCCTTTGCAGCGCAAGGATTTCTTTGGGATTTTCAAAGCGATGGGAGACCGCCCGGTTACTATTCGTCTGTTAGACCCGCCTTTGCACGAGTTTGTCCCGCACTCGGATCAAGAGATTGATGAGCTTGCTCAGCATCTTGGCATTAGTTTCGACGAGCTTAAGCCCAAGGTGGACAAGCTGAAAGAGGCCAATCCCATGCTTGGGCATCGCGGTTGTCGTCTTGGGATAACGTATCCGGAAATCTACGATATGCAGGTGGAAGCTATTGCGCTTGCCGCTGTTGATTGTGTTACGCACCAATATCCTGCGCCGCGTCCGGAAATTATGATTCCGCTTATCATAAGTATTCGCGAGCTTAAAATTCTGCGGCCTAATGCCGAAAAGGTTTTGGCGAGGGTTTTCGACGAAAACAACACGAGAATTCCTGTGGAAATTGGCACGATGATCGAGGTTCCTCGTGCGGCGATTCGCTCGGCAAACATTGCGCATCACGCTGATTTTTTCAGTTTTGGGACTAACGATCTTACGCAGATGACTTTGGGTTTTAGTCGCGACGATGTTGGCGCTTTTCTTCCGGACTATATTGAACAGGAGGTATTGGACACTGATCCTTTTGCATCGCTGGATCAAGAGGGGACTGGAAAGTTGGTAGAAATATCGATTGCTGAAGGTCGCAAGACTAATCCGGATTTAAAAATCGGTGTTTGCGGCGAGCATGGCGGCGATCCTAAATCGATTGACTTTTTCTACCGGGCTGGTTTAAGTTATGTGTCATGTTCTCCTTTCCGTGTGCCTTTGGCAAGGCTTGCCGGCGCTCAAGCTGTGTTGGAGCACGGCGGTATTTCTTCCGGCAAAAAGGTGAAGGTTATTGTCAAGGCGGCGAAGGCGGGCGAAACTGCGGCTTCTAAGGCTGTGGCTAAGGCTGTTGCTCCAAAAATAGCGGCTCCAAAAATCGTGGCTCCGAAGGCCGCGGCTCCGAAGGCTGCCGCTCCAAAGGCTGCCGCGAAGGCTGTGTCTGCGAAAAAGGCTGCGGAGAAAAAGCCGGCTAAGGCGGAAAAGGTTCCTGCCAAGAAGGTTGCGGCGAAGGTTGCCGCCCCGGCGAAAAAGGCTCCCGCAAAGGAAGTCGCCCCGGCGAAAAAACCTGCGGCGGCTAAAAAGGCCGAAGCTAAAGCTTCAGTCTCCGAGAAAAAAGCCACGGAAAAAAAGTCTACGGCGAAAAAGCCTAAGAAGTAGCTTTTTGCGTTTGCCTCACCGGGTTGCACGCCCGGTGGGGCAGGCTTTGGAGGGAAGCAGCGGGTGTGTCTCTGCCGTTTCCCCCTTGACGGGGGTTGCCGTGTTGTGCAAAAAATGTTCACAAGAATTAGCTGACGGAGTGGATTTTTGCCCCGAATGCGGCGCGGAGTGGGGCGTAAAAGTCAAAACCGGCGCGAGGACGCTGGGCGAGTCGCAGCAATTGTTTGAACTTGGAAAAAAACAACTTGACGACGAGCAATACGAGGCTGCAGTAAAAACATACACTAGGGCGATAGAGCTTGAGCCGGAGAATGCGCAGTTTTATAAGGATCGCGGCAATGCGTATTACAGCCAGAAGGATAATTTCAAGGCGTTTAAGGATTACAGCAAGGCGACAAAAATTGACGCTGAAAACGCGAGCCATGCGGAGCGTTATATAGATAGCGGCGATTTTTATTTGGACGAAGAAGATTACCACAAAGCACTGGAAGAATACAACAAAGCCATAGCACTTGATCCGAATAATTCACGATATTACAATAAGCGCGGCAATATTTATCACAATCAAAATGATTACCCAAATGCGCTTGAAAATTACAGCATGGCAATAGAGCTTGACCCAGAGGTCGCGGGCTATTACCGCAATCGCGCAGATATTTACTGCAGGAAAAATGCTTACCGCGAAGCTCTTGAAGATTACAGCAAAGCAATAGAGCTTAACCCAAATGACCCGTTGTGTTACAGCAATCGCGGTTATGCTTATTGCAAGCAGGAAGATTACTTCAAATCTATTAAAGACCACTTTAAGGCGATAGAGCTTGCCCCTGAAAATGCAAGCTATTACTACAACCTCAGTTATACTTATTGCGAATATAATGATTACCCCAAAGTGTTAAAAAACTGCAATAAGGCTATAGGTCTTGATCCCGGGGAGGCACGGTATTACAACCTGCGCGGCTATGCTTATTACAAGCTGGGGGATTACCCCAAAGCGCTTAAAGATCAAAACAAGGCTATAGAGCTTGACCCGGAAAATGCAGGCTATTACGACAATCGCGGTCTTGCTTATTATTACGATTTGGGAGATTACCGCAAAGCTCTTGAAGACCACAGCAAGGCGATAGAGCTTGACCCGGAAAATGCGAGGTATTACGACAATCGCGGCTATGTTTGTTACGACTTGGGAGATTACCGCAAAGCTCTTGAAGACCACGGCAAGGCTATAGAGCTTGACCCGGAAAATGCTGAGTATTACCACAATCGCGGTTATGTTTATTACAAGCTAGATGATCACCCAAAGGCGATTGAAGACTACAGCAAGGCCATAGAGCTTGCCCCGGAGAATGCTGAGTATTACAACAATCGCGGTCTTGCTTATTGCAAGCTGGATGATTACTCCAAAGCTCTTGAAGATTGTAGCAAGGCGATAAAGCTTGACCCGGAAAATGCGGGCTATTACGACAATCGCGGCTATGTTTATTACAAGCTAGATGATCACCCAAAGGCGATTGAAGACTACAGCAAGGCCATAGAGCTTGCCCCGGAGAATGCTGAGTATTACGACAATCGCGGTCTTGCTTATCGCAAGCTGGATGATTACCCCAAGGCTCTTGAAGATTGGAGCAAGGCGATAGAGCTTGACCCGGAAAATGCGAGGTATTACAACAATCGCGGTCTTGCTTATCGCAAGCTCGATGATTACCCCAAGGCTCTTGCAGACTTTGAAAGGGCTTACGCGCTTGAGCCAAGCGATAAACGGCTGGCTCTGATCAACAAGCTGAAGGCCGACAACTAGGGAAGCACTGATTAGCGTCGAGTTAATCAGCGTTTCCCTATGTGCGCAATATTCATGTTCAGTAGGTTGTTTGTATCAGCACCAGTTTTATTTTACTGTCAACAACTGTTTCCCGCACATCATAGCCCTGCTCTTTTGCCTTTGCCACAATTGCAGAACGTTGTTTTTCGACAAATTCCTTGCGCTCCCGCTCAAGGCGCTGTTTTTCTTCTTCGGCTTTTTTTATCTCCGCCTGTGCCTGTGCAAGCAGTTTTAGCCGATCCTCTTCGGCAAGCTGTTCTTTGCGCAACCGCTCGGCTCTGGCAATGGCTGCAAGGCGTTCCTGTTCAATGCGACGCTGTTCTTCCTCGGCTCTTTTCCGTTCCGCTTCCGCCTGCGCAAGTTGCCTTCGCCGCTCTTCCTCGGCAAGCTGTTCCTTGCGCAACCGCTCGGCCCTGGCAATGGCTGCAAGGCGTTCCTGTTCGATACGCCGCTGTTCTTCCTCGGCTCTTTTGCGCTCCGCCTCTGCCTGTGCAAGTTGCCTTTGTCGTTCTTGTTCGGCTTTTTCTAGTTGTTCGGCTTGGGCGGCGGCGGCAATACGCTTGCTTTCAAGCTCCCTTATCTGTCCGTTATAAATAGTACTGTATTGCACTGCGACAGCGTTTAGAAAAGAGCCAACGGATTTATATTGGCGCATATCAATATTTCCCCAAGGATAATTCGGGCCAAATTTCATATCGGCAGCGCTTGAATCGTGCATAAAAACATATCTTGAACCGTCAAGCACGAATTTTTGAGTGCCGTAATAATCATGGCGGTCTGTAAGAATGGTATTGCCCTGTATTGTGTAATGGCATCCTACAGCGGTAAGTGCCTTTAGCAGTGTTTCCATGTTAATAAATGGAGTAACAGTTCTTACTACAGAACTCATCTGTCAGCCCCTCCTTATTGTTTCGCTTTTTGAAACAGTGTTCTTGTTTTCAACTGTTTGAAACCATTCGTCTGTTTTATCGTATGACTCAAGATCAGCCAAGTCGCCCAAAAGCTCCTGCACTTTCTCAAGGCACACCTCCCCTTTAATGCCATCCGTCTTTGCGTTTATTTTACCGTCCTGATCGATGGTAATTTCGATACGATGTTCTGCCATTGTTTACTCTCCTTTGGCGCATAGTTTTGCCTGTAAGCGTGTCGCTTCTTTTTTTCCATTGTCGTAATCTTCCCAATTGGTTATTGCAAGAAAACTTTGACCACTTTGTTGATACAATTCGCCAGTTTCGGGCAGACGATCAAGGGCTGGAACGGGCAGGGTTTGGGGCAAAGCTCCACCTGCTGGTTTGCCTGTGTTTTTTTGCGTAACTTCCAAGATAGAGCCTTTTTTCTCTTCTGGCTTTTTTTCTTTTGACATCTGTCTTAGCTGGGCTTCAAAATTTTGTATTCTGCTTGTATGACTTTGAATCTGGTTTTTTAACTTGCTTATATCCACGGTAAGCTTGCTTTTTTGAACGTTCAAATTATCCAGTTCTTTTTTCGAAGCCTGGGCTGATTGAACTTTGCCTTCTACACTTTGCAATTCCTCCTTTTTGTTTGTAAGCTCTTTTTCCAATTCCTCCTTTTTGTTTTTGGAATCTTCATTTTCATCCTTGGGAAGGCTTTCGATTTCCTTTGTTAAACGCGTTATATCCCCGTCTAACGTTTCTTTTTTGGCATTTAAACCCTTCAGTTCTTGTTGTGAATTTTTGACAAGTTGTATGCTCTCTTCAGTAGTCTGCAACTTTTTTTCTTCATCATGGAGTTGTTTTTCAAGCTCTTCTTTTTTGCTGTTTTCGTTTTCAATATCATCCGCAAGTTTGGCTTTTCGGTTTTCTTCAACAATTTCGCCAGAGTCATTTTCAACCGATTTGCGAATACCATTTATCTGTTCAATTTTTGTCCTTATTTCAGCCTCTTCAAGGCGGGCAAAATCAGTGTCTCGTAAGTCTTTCAAATCTTTCCGGTACTCTGCACTTTTCTGTTGCTTTCCCAGAAATAATGATTTTAGCCTTTTGGAAAAAGTTTTCTCTTTTTCCTCGTTTTCGGCAATAGCTTTTTCTATTCCGCCAATAAAATTCTGGATATTTTTAATCGCATCTTCCCAGTTTTCGTACAGGGAATGTTTCGTGCTACCGGGCGGCAAAGTAAAAGGCTTGTTTGTCCATTGGTACTCGATAGATACGGATTTCCCGTCATCGTCGAAATGCGGTTTAACATTGTCAAATTCTTCTTTGGGAAGAAGTTCTTCGGCTTTGGATACATCCAATTTTTGTGTTGTTTTTGCGGCTATTGCATACTTTTTAGAAAGCTCCTCTCCAAGTTTGCATATTGTTTTTCCATTTAGGTTTTCACGAAGGCCGAATTTGCAGTATTGGTATAAAGGCTTTTTACTTTTCAACTCTTCTGCGTGTTTTTCCAAAATATTCTTCTGAGAATCGTTAAGTTGCAGTGCGTACAACTCTTCGCCAGGAGGTGTTGTGCTTATTTTGGGAATAAGCCAAGTGCCTTCATGTGTTTTTACTGAATTGAGAAATGCAGTATCGTCTATGGCAAATATTTCATTGTTCTTTTCGCTTATAGAAGATACTAGGTCGTTATCCATAGCCGTAAAAAGCGAAACAATATTTGAGTTTGAAAAATTTGTAAACTTCAAATAAGGGCTTTTTTCTAAGCGGGATGTGTTTACATGGCAATTTTCTGCTTCAACTGTCCAAACTTTTTTAAGATGCTCAAGGTCGCAGCCGTCATCTTTAGGCGGGTAAATATCCAAAGGCGCATCTTCCGTGGGAATAGGCTTGTTTTCGACAAATTCTTCTACCGTTTTGTTCCAAAATTGCCAGCAAAAATACCGAAAAAGAACAGCGCATTGCGTTGCGTCTAATCCAAGAAGAAGGTTTGTTGGCGTTGCAAGACTACCGCCGTTGAACCTTCCTGTAAAAAAATAACCGCTAGGGTTACTGCTGTTAGGGTTTTTAAGAATGAAAGAGCCGAGGCGCGTTGAGCCGCCGTAGCGCATAAGGCAGCCGCTAAGGTTTTTCATTTCATCGTGAAACCCATTGGTAAGGATGTACACGCGACTGCCGTTATCCCGCACATTTGCCAAGTTTTTACAAAGTTCTCCGCTGGAAAGTTCTTCGGAAAAAACACAGACAACGCTGTTTGCTTCGGTGTTTGACAAAAAATCGTTAAGCATTTTATGTAAATCAACAACTTGCGAATCTGATGTTTTAGTAGCAACTTCTGCAACAGTTTCTGCTGAAATTTTCAGCCAAAATTTTTCAACGGGTATTTTCCCGTAATTTTTTGTATGTGTTTTTTGCTCTGGTTTGATTGTTGCCATATTTTTAATTCTCCTGCATATAGTTTGTAAGGTGTTCTCCCAATACGCTCAGGTCTACCTGTGTGTATGTCGCCCCGCCTTTTGTAACAGTACCTTCGGCAGATGAAGGAATCTCGCCGCTTATGTCATCAAAGCGTATAAAGTCGATTGAGTTCGAGCTTTTCCACACAGTTAAATCATTGCCGCTTTTGAACACGATAAACCTGTCATGGAATGCGTCTTTTTTGAAAATAGTACCCATATCTTCCACCCAAAAACCTTCTTTCTTGGAAATGTAGTCGCTAAATTTATCTTTATCTGGCCTTGTATTGGTGATGACGCAGATGTTTGGAACGTTAAAACATTTTAAAAATGCGTAAACGCTACGTTGCTGACGATAATTAAAAACAAAGCGGTCGTAATAAAATACTTTGTCTGCCGCATGGCTACCGAACTTTTGAACTAAGTTTTCGAAACTGACTTTCTCCCCTTCTGTAAGGCTGAAGTTTGTACCTTTCAGTTTTTGCGGAATATCCACATTGAGATCGCGCGGAGCAGCAAGATGCCAGTAGGCTTTAGTCCGTTTGGATTTTTGCCCGCTGTCCAGTTCAGCAATGTAACCATCTATAGCCGGGATTTCCAGTTGATTTTCAAATGCCTTTAACCCATTCTTGCTGTGTACCGCGTTTGTAAGTGCATAAAAATCCCCGTGGTGTAAGTACTGTTTTTCCAGCTCCATGTCTAAAAGTTTATTCCGCCAAGTGCCAGCCTCTTCAAGGTTGTATGGCTCAATTGGCAATTTGTCATAATGACAGGATGAAAAACCAACGACAGGTAGATTTCCTGTGTACTCAAAATATTGGAAGGCATCATCGCTTTTAATATCTTCAATTTTGAATTTGCAACGCTTTGTTTCACCATTCAAGTTGGGTAGAATTGTGTCAAAGTGCGGTTCAGGAGGTATCTTTAAATCAACAGGTTTTATACCGTCAATTTTATCAGTATTGATTTTTCCGTCTTTATCTGCACTTTGCAAAGTTCCGTTAAAAGTGAATGACGATTCATTTATGCCAATGCTCCATGTGCAGTCTATACTTGCATCTTGCTTTTTTTCTCCTTGAGATTCTTTTAAAGACTTGCCAACAAAAAATTCGATGGAATTTCCGTCTTTTCCATTGACAGGCAAAGAACAAAAAGGCTTATTGTCCGCTTCAATTCCCAAAGGCTGTATAGCCTCTTTCTTCAAAAAAGGCGAAGGCTCTATACGCTTAAAGTGGAAAATCCTGTTTCCGAAAAGCGCATCCCCCTGTGTATACCAAATTTGGTATTTGCCTTCTTCTTTTTCCTTGACCAGGCCTGTTTGTTTTGCCTGCTCTCCGTCTGTCGTTAGTTTAAATTGGCTGTCAAAAATTCCCTGTTTTTCCAAATAGTTTTTCACGCGCTTTTCGATTAACGGATTTGAAAAACTGCCGCCGTTAAGATAGTTTTTTACATCTTCGCGCTCTACTTTTGTTTCAAGCTCAAGATATAAAACCGCGCTTTTCAATACCAGCTTGCGCTTAAGAGTAATTTTCATTTTTCCTCCTTTTCATTTGCTACTTTAGAATTTTCATGTGCCAAGGCAAGTTTTTGTAAATCTTGCGATTTGGATTTTTGCGAAAAATAATCATAATCGCCAAAAATAACCAGTTGGAATTTTGCCCGCGTGATACTTACGTTTAACCTGTTCGGGTTGTCAAGAAAACCGTCCCGCTTTGTTTGCGTCATTGACAAAAAAACAACGTCCGCTTCATGCCCTTGAAATTTATCTACTGTATGAAGGCGGATATTTATTGTATTTTTGCCACCACCTTTAATCGCAAAAGTTGAATTCCGTATTTCTCCCGTTATCTCTTGCAAACCTTTTACTCGTTTTCCATACAAGTCGCCGCCTTCGCGGATCAGTTTTTCCTGCCCCTGGTAAAACGCAAGGCAGGCGACTTCCCACTCTTTCCCTTCTGGTTGCTGATTGTTTTGCGCGTAATCAATAAAGTGTTGAAGTTCGCGCATCATAGCCTGAGCTTCGTAGATATTTCTGTTTTTGTACGGCGTAAATTTTTCAGGTGTTTTTACATCGAGCCAAATGCTTCGCCTGTTATAATGCGGGTAATCCCACTGGCGAGCAGCTTCTATATTCGGATGCTCTAAGTCCTGCAGGGCGTTTTTCGCTGTGTAAAAGCGCTCCCGTGGGGAAGATGAAATTTGAGGGTGCATACGGTGCTGGAATACAAGAGTTGTTTTTCGTATGCTTAAATCACTGTCGCTAAAACCTTCGGTTATGGTAGAAGGGTCACGCGGCTTTTTGCCTTTTATGCCCGTAACAAGGGATTCTAGGATTGAAGGAAAGCTCATTGCGACAATAATGTCCCGCGCTTCTTTGAAAAGCTTTGGATCGACAGAACATGGCGTAAGCTCTTCAATTTGCTGGCCAAGATTTTCCCTTCTTTTACTCCCATCCACAAGACGAAGTTGATGCTCGCTGTCAACACGCCATGCAATTTCCTGCGCCCAGCTTCGTTTGGATATAGCTTCATTTATTTCCTTAGCAATTTCAAAGCTGTTTGTAAGTTTTTCCCCCCTATGGTGATATTCATAGCCGATCTTCTTTTGGGCTGCATTGTGGCAAAAAGCGAATTGCGTATCCTTCCATTTTTCATTCAGCAAAATTGCATGGGTCGGCGGTATTTTAGCAATGAAGTTTTCAGAATGGTAAATTTCTTTGCTCACAAAAATCAGGTTACAGGCGACCAATTCCAAAAAGTTGGCATCTTTAGGCGAGCGGATAAGCACGTTATCCATTCTACTTTTTTTCTCCTCCTGCCTTGTTACGAATGCAAAAACCGTTTCCTCATGAAATTTTCCAATCCTCCCAAATGCAAGCTCTGAAATTATTTTTTCAAGCGCCGCCGCATCCACAACAAGCACAAAGCGGTTTTTGTTAAGTTCGCCATTCTTCTCGTGAAGGCAGTCGCGCATCTTTTCAAGATAAAAAACCGCCTTCTGGATGTTTATGTCAAGTTCTTCATATTGCCCTTTGGCATTTTCTTTTGGCCAAGACAATTTTTCAAAATTGTGTTCTATGTTATCGCGCTCGGTAAACGGCGAAAGTTGCATTACATCCCCGGCAAGTATCCAGCGTTTTGCATAAAGGGCCGGGACAAGAAATTCTTGGAATGTTGTTTTGCTGCATTCGTCTATAATAAGGCATTCAAACTCTGGTATTATAGGTGTGTCTCCGTGAAATGTCATTCCGCGCACACCGCCAGAGCGCGCTTTGAATTTCGGGTGATTTACAATACCCATTGTCGTTCCGCATACAAGATTTGCCGCTTCCAGTAAAAGCTGCTGCCTCCATTTCTTTTCATTTTCTGGCATATCTTCTTCAAGTAAGTTATCAAGCTGGTATTTGACAATACGCTCATCCACACGATCCGCCCTGCCTATTCTTACGGGCAACAGGTCGATACTGTTTATCAATGCCGGGCCGTTTTTTTCCTCGATAAGCCGCTCCAAAACATTGTCAATCGCTACGTTTGTGGAGCCGCAAAGCAATACGCGCTTGCCCTGCGAAACAAGCTGGCAAATAAGCTCAAGGATTACGGTTGTTTTGCCGGAACCAGGCGGGCCTTCCAGTACTGCGAAATCGGGAGTTGCAAGTGCCTTTCGTATAAATTCTCTTTGGTTGGAACATCCGCTACGGCTTTCATCTTTTAATACAAACCATTCGTTTACCTTTTTCTCTTCAAAACGAGCCCAACGTGTCTTATCTTTGTTTTCAAAAAGCCTGATCAGCATTTCATGGTCTTTAAGCGGCATAAGCTTTAAAATCGAGACTGCTTCAAGCTGGCGCTTTAGATTGATCGTATTTGCCCGAACAGACAAGATTGCTCCTTCTGGGGGAAAAGTATATAAGCTGGTAGATTTATTCCGCAGAACTATTTGGTATTCATCAGGATTGCTGCCTTTTCTGTCAACCAAGTATTTGTTTTTTTTGTCTTTGTCGTCTGTTATCTCAATATCTTCGTCGAAAAAATACCGAAGCGGGGAGAGCGCGTTTTGCTCTTCGCCAGCAGCATCGTCTTCTTCACGCTCCTTAAGCTGAATTTTATACATTTCAAAGTTGTTTTTCTGAAGCGGCTTTACTTCAAAGATAATGCCGTTTGAAATAACCTTTTTCCCATAATCAGAGTCATGGCGAAGAGTGATTGTCGCTCCTTCTGCATCCCCCCGTTCAAAATCAAGTTTGGCATCTGGCTTGTCGTAAAAAGACAAGCCAGAAAAATCTATGTACTCGCTTGCCTTGTGGTTTTTGAGTTTGAAATCGTTGTCGTTAAGTTTTATTTGCGAATAAAATATGGCGGTATTACCGTATTCTCGCAAGGCAACGGTATTTTTCGGCAACGGATAAGGATTTGTTACATTAAAGGAAATTTCGCTGTTTTCGTAAAACAGTTTTTCGTTTGCGGGCAGCCAGCCAGCTATGGTTATTTCATCGTTTTGCGGCTCGCTTGTTACTTGGTATTCTGTTCTGTCTTGCCCTTGCAGAACATCGCCTTTTTTTAGATTGAACCATGCGGCTTTTAAATCTATTTTGGCGAAACCCCAGCGCAGGTTGTCAAAGCTTTCTGCTTCGATTCCTTTAATATAAATGAGTCTGCGGTTGTAATCTTCTTCGGTAATTGAAACCTCGCCTTCCAAACTGCCAATTTGGTACTCAATTTTTTTTGCGTAGTTGGGATTACCTTCCAAAAGTTCGAGCCGATAATACCCCTTCTCTTTGCCGCTTATTTTTATCGCAGTCCGTTTGGCAAACTCGTAAATTCCGCCAATAACACTTAGTTCCGCAAGATTTTTTTGCTGTACTTTTTCCCACGAAGCTTTAACCTCCTTTCTTTCAAGCGCAGCTATCGAATTTCTTATGTAACGCTCAAACTGCTCAAACTGGTTCTGTGCGATGCTTTTTACAGCAAGGGCGCGGTTTAAATTTCCGTCATACAAATTAAGGTAATAGTGCAGCATTTACTTTCCTTTTTTCACAAAGGGGTTCGAGTAGCTTTCCTGTTTGAGCTTGGGCGTGCTGTCATCCTTCCATTCGTCAAGAGCTTCAGGGGCTTGGGAGGAGGCTGGAACCGCGCGGCTTTTTGCCCATTGGCGCATATCGTTAATGTCCTCGAACATTGTCCGCGCTAGGGGGAAGGTTTTCGAGAGCGCTTCCAGAATGTCTTCGTCGCTCAATGTCCGCCCCAGGTCAAAAGCCCGAAAAAGCGCTTCCTTTACCGCTTCTTCAAGCTCCGCGCCGGAAAAGCCCTTGCTTTGCGCCGCAAGTTTCGCTATGTCAAACTCGCCGGGGTCGCGGTTCTTTTTCGTCAAATGGATTTTTACAATCTCCTGCCGCTCGGCGGAATTTGGAAGATCGACAAAAAATATTTCGTCCACGCGGCCTTTGCGTAAAAGCTCGGGCGGCAGTTTTGTAATGTCATTGGCGGTGGCCACGACAAAAACAGGCTTTGATTTTTCCTGCATCCATGTTAAAAAAGTGCCAAGCACCCGGGAAGTCGTGCCGCCGTCCGAACTGCCCGATGATGACAGGCCCGACATGGCTTTTTCAATTTCGTCGATCCACAGGATGGACGGGGCTATTGCCTCGGCAATGTTAAGTGCACCACGAATGTTTTTTTCGGATTCGCCCACTATGCCGCCGAAGATTTTTCCCATGTCAAGGCGCAAAAGGGGGAAATGCCACAAGTTGCCGATTGCCTTTGCCGTAAGGCTTTTCCCCGTGCCGGGAATTCCCAAAAGCAAAATTCCGCGCGGGTGGCTAAGGCCAAAGTCGGCGGCTCCCTTGTCGAAGGCCCGTCCGCGTTTTTCAAGCCAGCCTTTTAGATTGTCAAGGCCGCCCACGTCTTTCAACTCTTCTTTTGGGTGGAAGTATTCAAGGTAGCCGCTTTTTTTAATAACGCTTTCTTTTTCGCGGATTACAAGAGGTACTTCTGCCGTGCTTAACTTGCCACTTTCTATAAAAGCCAAGGAAAAAGCTTTTTTGGCTTCCGTTATTGTAAGCCCCAGCGCCGCCTCAATCAAACCTTGTTCCGGATCGTCAGCGGTGTCAAGTTTGTAGCTTTTTCTGACATCGTTAAAAATTACGGTTAAGTCTTCGTAAGAAGGATATGGAAGTTCCATTATGTGGACTTCTTTTTCAAGCTCGCGCGGCAAAAAGCGTAAAGGCTGCGAAAGCACGAGAGTTCGTTTTTGATCCTCGCCGCTTGCCGCGACATTTCTAAGCCGCTTAATGTTTTCTGGCTGGTTTTCACCCATATCCGGGTGGAAGTCTTCCAGCAGCATGATGATGTCTTCGTGTTCCCAGAAAAAGGCAAAGGCGTTCTCTGGCCTCCTTTCACCTTCGTCAACTACCGTAAAAACAGCTTCGCCTGCATCCCATTTTTTTATACCGTCCACGCGGTTCCAAAGGTAAAGAGTACGCTCAAGCTCGTCGGCTGCGGTTGCAAGATGGGCGTGGATCATCAGCGTTTCGTAGCTGATTATCTGTATTATTTGGGTATTTGCCTTGATCAGGTTTACCAATTCTGTTTTTTCCTGTTTCATTTTACGCTCCTGTGTAAAAAAGTATACATTGACCCCCCCAAAAAACGGGCTAACCTGCCGCCAAAGCAGGGCCAAGCGCTTGCCGCGTAGCCTTTAGGCATGGGGCATCCTGCCTTGCAGAGAATTGTCGAGGATATTGCCTGTATAAGGAAACTTATCGCCCTGCAACCGCACAGCCCCAAATTGGGGGG
>JGI24700J35501_10930885_pt1 | contig 33954 bp, 28 predicted proteins | sample TergutTh196P1_FD_35501 | JGI IMG/M metagenome (IMG submission 35501)
TCAATATTTTTTTCATACTTTTGTACGAACCTCCTTTTATTCATGCTTTTCACGTCCTAAGAAACTAAGTATGACCCTCCTCTCTCCTTGCTTTCATGCTTAAATGCACGATCAACCCTCCTTTTTATGTGCTGTTTTAAAGCTAACTTATGATTGTCACCACCTGCCAACAGGAGCTTCACATGAAACAATCTGCTCCATTTATTTACCCATGAGACTCATGAAAGCTACATGAAAATAACCCATTTCTCCCAGTTATTTTCATGTAGCTCATCCTTTTTGACCCACTGGACATACAATTTGGGTCATAAGATTGAGATGCTCATCCATCTCATCTCCTCAGACTTCAAGGTAACGTAACCATTATACACCCAATTCATGTTTAAATCCAGACCAAAAGCAAAATAAAACGCTACTATTAAATTTTTCTTGCTGCTTCATCAAATTTGAAATCCTTTTAACTGGACATCCATCAGCACCTCTAACACCTATTTCTCAATGGTATTTGCTACACGACCTTCATCATTGGTCCTTAAAACATGCATGTAACAGTTTTTATTAGGCTTTTGCCGTTTTTGCAGCGCAACAAATCTGCTATAATAAATGAGGCTTGTTGTTTGATCAGAAGAAAAGGAGGGTTTGTCAATAAAGTTAAGTGAGTCATTAAGCGCCAGGGCTGTCCGTATCGACAGTTGACGAGGAGAAGGTTCATCGATGTTTCGGCGGATGCCTTCCGGTGATACACACCGAGATTTTCATACAAAACCAGTCAGTGATGAGTGGGACAAAAGTGAAAAATGTAACTAACAGATGTATGAAACAACAAGGCCATCATGGATAGGAGTTGTTTAACAGATGTGTGGAATTGTCGGTTTTATTGGGCATGTTGATGCCAAAGAAATTTTGTTGACGGGATTGGAAAGATTAGAATATCGGGGTTATGATTCAGCTGGCATTGCCCTCTTTGATCAGGATGCTGTGCATGTGTTCAAAGATAAAGGTCGCATTGCCAACTTGCGATCAGTCGTTGATCCACAAGTCAAAGGGACTGTGGGGATGGGTCATACGAGATGGGCCACTCATGGAAAGCCCACGCAACGCAATGCGCATCCCCATCAGTCGTCAACAGGTCGTTTCACCCTTGTTCATAACGGTGTGATTGAGAATGAAATTGAATTAAGAGAAACGTATTTATCAGATTATGCTTTTCAATCTGATACGGATACTGAAGTCATCGTCGCCTTGATCGAAAAATTAGCCCTCACGCATGATTTAGCCACTGCCATTCAATGCTTGATTGAAAAGTTGCATGGGTCTTATGCGTTAGGGATCATTGATCACGAACAACCTGATGTGCTGTATGCGGTTAAAAATAAATCACCTTTGTTGCTTGGCAAAGGAGAAACGTTTCAGATGATGGGCTCTGATGCCATGGCGATGCTTCATTGTACCGATCAGTTGATTGAAATTCATGACAAAGAATATGTGCGCATTGAAAAAGAGAGATTGACGATTTATGATGCCACTGGACAGGTGGTGAATCGAACACCTTTTGTTGCCCAGATCGATGCCACTGAGATTGAAAAAGGGACCTATGCGCATTATATGTTAAAAGAAATTGATGAACAACCGGTGGTGATGCGTCGATTAATCGACACTTATTTTAAAGCCGGACAAATTGACATAGATGACGCCATTTTAGCAACGGTTGAACAAGCCAAAAGAATGTATATCATCGCTGCTGGCACGAGCATGCATGCTGGATGGATCGGTAAGCAATTGTTAGAAGGGACTGGCACGCCAACGGAAGTTCATATTGCGTCTGAATTTGTGTATAACACACCGATCATTACCGAAGGTGCCTTGTTTATTTTTCTTTCACAGTCGGGTGAAACAGCTGATAGCCGCGCCGTCCTTGTGAAGATGAAAGCACTGGGTTATCCATGTTTAACCTTAACAAATGTTGCAGGTTCCACTTTATCTCGTGAAGCAGATCATACTTTGTTGCTTCATGCAGGTCCTGAAATTGCGGTTGCATCAACGAAAGCCTATACGGCGACTGTTGCCGTTTTGGCCATTTTAGCAACAAGGCTTGCCGGCGAATCCGACTTTAATTTAGCTCATGAATTAGCTGTTGTTGCCACCGTTATGGAAAGTCTGATTGCAGATAAAGAGATGTATAGCCAGCTTGCCCGTACTTATTTAACAGCACACCATGCTTTTTATATCGGTCGACATGTGGATTATTATACAGCATTGGAAGCTGCTTTAAAGCTGAAAGAGATTTCTTATATTCAAGCTGAAGGGTTTGCCGCTGGTGAATTGAAGCATGGTACCATCGCGTTGATTGAAGATCAGACGCCAGTGATTGGCATTATTTCTCAAGCAGCCGTCCATTTGAATACCCGGTCGAATCTCAAAGAAGTTGAAGCGCGGGGTGCGAAGACATTGACCATTTCTTTTAAAAGCTTAAGCTTGGCAAGTGATCAAGTGATCATTGATGACGTGCATCCCTTGCTTGCACCCCTTATCACCTGTATACCCACGCAATTACTCGCTTATTACGGGGCGTTGCATCGACAGTTAGATATTGATAAACCGAGAAACTTGGCTAAAAGCGTGACCGTTGAATAAATGGCTTCACCTATATTTTGTGAAGTAAAACGGTTTTTACTTGAAGTGTTGATGTCATTCTGATATGATAGACGAAGAGCACTTAAAAATCTCTCTTTACATAGAGAGGTTTTTTCCTTTTTATAAATGAAGTTAACGCTGGAGGTTATTTGTAACATGGCAAAGTATATTTTTGTAACAGGTGGTGTTGTTTCGTCATTGGGAAAAGGTGTGACGGCTTCATCTTTAGGGCGTTTGCTTAAAAATCGTGGTTTGAAAGTTTTTATGCAAAAATTTGATCCTTATTTGAATGTGGATCCGGGTACGATGAATCCGTATGAGCATGGGGAAGTGTTTGTCACAGATGATGGTGCAGAAACCGATTTGGATCTGGGACATTATGAACGGTTTATTGATGAGCGCTTGTCGCAAAATTCCAATATTACAACAGGTCGGATTTATTCCAGTGTCATTAAAAAAGAGCGTGCTGGTGGCTATGGCGGTGCGACTGTGCAAGTCATTCCCCATATTACCGATGAAATTAAATCCAAATTGGTAGCAGCAGCAACGGAAAGCCATGCAGATATTATTATTACAGAAATTGGTGGGACGGTTGGCGACATCGAGTCTTTACCTTTTCTAGAAGCCATCAGACAAGCACGTCTTGATTTTGGCTATAAAAATACCTTATATGTTCACAACACATTGGTTCCTTATTTAAAAGCAGCTGGTGAAATTAAAACAAAACCGACACAACGTTCCGTCAAAGAATTACTAGCCCTTGGGATTCAACCTGACGTGGTCGTTTTAAGAACAGAAGTACCGATCGAAGCGTCGGTGAAAGAAAAAATTTCACGTTTTTGTAACGTGCAAAAAGAAGCCGTGATTGAAGCCCGAGATGCCAGTGTTTTATATGAAGTACCGATTAAATTACAAGCACAAGGCATCGATGATTTCGTCCTTGATCATTTTCGTTTATCAGCACCGCCTGCCGATATGACCGAATGGCAGCAATTGGTTGAAACGGTTAAACATTTACAAGGTGAAGTGAGCATTGCTTTAGTTGGTAAATATGTGGCATTACAAGATGCCTATTTATCAGTTGTAGAAGCATTACGGCATGCCGGGTTTGCCTACGGCAAGAAAATCAAGCTCAAATGGGTCGATTCAGATCACTTAACCCTTGATAAGATGGATGAATCATTCTCAGGCATCAGCGGGATTATTGTCCCAGGCGGATTTGGTGTGCGCGGCATTGAAGGGAAAATTTTAACAGCTCAGTACGCGCGTGAACATCACATTCCTTATTTAGGGATTTGTTTAGGGATGCAAATTGCGACCATTGAGTTTGCAAGAAATGTCGCTGGGATTCAACATGCGACGTCTACAGAATTTGACCCAGACACCACTGATCCCGTCATTCACTTTTTACCTGGACAGGACGCAACCATTGATTTAGGTGGCACCTTGAGATTGGGCTTGTTTGACTGCGAATTAAAAGCTGGCACCATTGCCAAAGAAGCTTATGGTCAACCGTTGATTCAAGAACGTCATCGTCACCGCTATGAGTTTAACAATGCTTATCAAACACAATTAGAAGCAGCTGGACTCGTCTTTTCAGGGATCAATCCACAAAGCGGACTCGTTGAAATCATTGAAAATCCCAATCATCCTTTCTTTGTTGCAGCACAATATCATCCAGAATTTTTATCACGTCCTGAAAAACCACACCCTTTGTTTAAAGCTTTCATTAAAGCAAGTTTGATCTCATCATAAGCGACATTTTCAGATGGATTGAATCGTTAAATGCTTTTGATCATGGAAATCTCATGCAAACCAACGCCCCAAATGCAACTGTGAAAGCAGTTTCATTTGGGGCGTTTCAGTTACTGACGGCTATGACAAGTTAAAAAGCGATCTATGATTCCTGTAGCTTCAACTGATCGGATGTGTCCAACGTGTTGATCCAAAACCAGAACCGTCTAGCCTTGCACCACAAAGCATTCCTTCCCCAAAAAGACAATCCCATACTTGATGACACGATAACCCTCTTCTTCAAATGCCTTGGCATAACCTTCTTCTTCAATTTGTTCCAGCGCCTCTTTTTTCTTTTCCTCTACTTCTTTTAACGCTTTTGCAACTTTCATCTCTATCACGATGCCCGGATCTCTTGAACGCATGGGCGTCAACATCAAGTCTAGCCTGCCATGACCCGCTTCGCGATTGGATTTAAGATAATAACCTGGGATCGGCCCTAATATACCAATCATGATGCCATGGTAAAAATGTTCCGCATGATCCATATAACTAATCGTCTTAAATAATGCATTAGAAATTTCTTCTTCAACCGTTTCTGCATCTTCTTTCGTGATCGCTTCATACAACTTACTATAATTAAGCTGTTGTACATGGTCATGAATCCATGCTGAAATGAACCGATCATAAATATAACCAATTTCATCATTGGGAATCTTCAATTCAAAATGCAGTTTACGCTTGATTGTTTTTTCACTCACTTTTTTTAAGTAGCCTGTGAAATATAAGAAACTCCATAAGTGATTCATGTTTTGCTTAATTTCTGCATACACAATGTCTTGGTAAATCGGCTTTGTTAATGTTTCATTTCGCATTAAAGATTCAATCTCTTTTTTCGTCACGTCATCTGCTTCATAAATAAGCTCTTTAATGATCTCATTAGATGACGTGTTCCCCCAGTAAGATTCTGGCGAATGGTTGTCGCTGCTATTAATATCACGCAAATATTTAATCATGCTCCAAGGGTTGTAAACAATTGTTTCTCCAAACAAATAACCATTGTACCAATTTTGCGCTTCCTCCAACTTGTGTAACTTTCCATAATAGTTTAATGCTTCTTCCACCTCAGATTGTGTAAAACCAAAATATTCCGCATAATCTTTAGATACAATCGACACAATGTCCAAATTATTTAATCCTGTAAAAATACTTTCCTTACTCACCCGTAAACAACCTGTTAAAATTGCTTTGTGCAAAGAATCATTGGTTTTTAAGGCATTGCCATAAAACAGCCGAATAAAATTAATCATTTCATCATAATACCCTTTAAAGTAGGCTTTTTCTAATGGTACATCATATTCATCAATCAAAATAACGACTTTCTCATGCCAATGCTTATGCAGACACTCGCTTAAAAATTGTAAACTTTTTTCATATTCTTTGCGTGTTGCTTTTTCACCTCTTAACCTTCTGAATGTTTCTTTCTCATCATTAGACAAAGCATCTGCATCAAGTAAATAATCATGACGGCGGTATTCTCGATACATCAAGAACTTCACACCATCAAATGCTGATTCAAATGTTCGACCTTCTACACTTTTCATGGTCAACTTGATCACAGGATACTTGTTTTGTTCAGCCAAGTATTTCTCGCCTGTATTGGCAATCTTCAACCCATCGAATATTGACGCATCTTCTTTTTTCAAGTTTTCAAAATAATACTGCAACATACTGATCGCTAAACTTTTTCCAAAACGGCGGGGACGCGTACATAAAGTCACCGTACTTTGTGAATCAATCACGTCTTTGATCAACAATGTTTTATCCACATAATAACTGTTACGTGTTACCATATCATAAAAATTTTCAACACCGATCGGAAATCCTTTTTTCTCTTCTGCCATGACCATCACCCTCTTTCTTATTTATATCTATTATACAGGAAAAGTTCACAGATGTATAGAACTTTCGCCAATTAATTTTCTTTAAAAATTTTTCAACGATTTATTCTGCGATAAACTTAATTTCAATCGAATCGCAAACTGGCGCATATCCGATTTTCTGATAAATGGAATTAGACGTGGGATTAGCTAAATCTGTATATAAGGCACATTTTAAAAAGCCCTGATTAAGCATCAACGCACTCAATGTAGCGACACAGGCAGAAGCATATCCTTTTCCTCTTAAATAGGGCGGCGTATACACATACCCAATTCCACAGGTCGATTCGACTTTTCTGGCGATTTTTGCCATAGAAACTGGCATACCGTCCACTTCTAACACATAAAAATCACTTGTAGAAATTTGGTATAAATAGTTCTTAGGATTCTGCTCAACATTTTTTAAATGCCCATAACAATCAGCTGTCATTCCTTCAATCCAATAAGGCAAAAAAGCCATATCAGATTCACTCGCTTTTCTTAACGCTCCGATTTTCGAAATACCAGGATTAACTTCATCCAACTCGTAAATTCGTAAATTTACAGTCACTTCAGATTTCATGTCCATCTTTGCGGTGTACATACGAGCGAAATATTCTGCTAAAGTCGGCTCACATATGACGCCTGATATCGTCCTTCCAGCGTCCACCAAGCTATCTATCAAGCAAGTCAAAGCGTCTGTACTTATTTGGTTGTCGGTGGCGTACAGTATAATCCCAAAAGGCGGTGTCATTAATGCGGTTAAAACAATCGCATCGTCAATTGTCACGGTTGCCATGAGCCAATTAACAGGATCACGCCAACCATGCTTATCCTTTCCCTCGTTACCCATCATTAAATTCCCAAGCATGATCATATTTTGCACTTCATGAAGCAGCAAAATCGGCTTTACATCTCGGTAAAAATTTCTAACATTTTCGTAAACATTAAATTTCATCACTATTTCCTACTTTGCTTTATTTTTATTTATATTTCAAAAGCCAGCGTCAACTGTGGATAGCTTTTCCCGTTTAAAGTGAAATCTTTATGACCAATCAAACGGCCTCCTAAATGTTGATAAAAGGCCATAGCAGAGGTATTTTGTTCAAGCACGTTGATAAGCATGCTTTTTTTTCCTTGTTTTTTAAATTCGGCAATGGTTGCTTCAAGGAGTGCGCGACCTATCCCTTTTCTTGCAGAAGACGAAGCGACATAAATGGCATAAAGTTCGCAATCACAAGATACACTAAATTCCTCCCACCTGAGCTTGCCAAAGGACGCAAAGCCTAAATTATGACCTCCTTCATCTGCAAACACAAAATTTTGATTGGGATTTTCAAGGATAGACGACTTAAAACTTTCTATCCGACTGGCAGCATTCATGCCATCTAGGAATTCATCAGGGAAAATCCCACGATAAGCCGTTTGCCATCCTTTGACATTAATTTCTGATATCGCTGTGGCATCGTCTGGTATTGCATAACGAATACATGACAAACATCCGTTTTTAAATGCATGAACATTTCTCAAATATTGATGCTTGAACGCTTGCGATTCATAAAACTTGATGGCTGCATCGTTTTCTTGGTCGACATCAAGGTAAAGACGGTTTTCTTCTCCTTTTACTAACCGAGACGCAGCCAAGTTTTTACAATGATTCACTAACATTTTAGCATATCCTTGACGCTGATATTTCCTATCTATACAAAGATATTCAATTTCACCGCTTCCATCTGAAAAATCCCAAACGATGGCGCCGATGACGCGATTATCCTTCAATAAGACTGATACCGATGTCCCGTCTGATAAACTTTCATGCAAATCTTCAACATCATGACCTTTCCATGGTTTGAGATATAATGAAAAGATTTCATTGACTGTTTCAATCATCGCCACATCAGTAATGGTGATATCTTTTATCTCGACATTTAGAGGCATAGGTTGATGTTCTGTTAATTCACAATACATTGCAACGCCAGAATACGTTATCGGTGCATTCATTTTGTTAAGCGCTTCGCTTAGACACAGATTTGTGCTACGCACATCGATTTGAATCTTTTGGCCACTCGCTACTTTTTCATTAATCAGTTCTTGCAAAAAGTTTTGAATGTTTACTGGATTTTGATATTCCCTAGTAAATACTGGTCCGACGACATAATTCCCCCATGACGCGTTAAAGATTCCAGCGACGCCGACTGACAAACCATCCGACTCCGCGACCAGAATGGCTTCTGCCATTGGTTGTTTGATTTCTATAAAATTTGCCACCAAATCCCCACATGGATATCCGAGCTCTTCTTTAAATTCTGTGACTAGACTCGTGATAAAATCGTGATCTTTTTTTGTTGCTTGTCGATAGTTCATTTTCGATTCTCCTTTATTTTGTTATCATAAAAATTCTATAAAGACAGTTGTTCCCATTCTGAGCGTAAAATACCATATTGAATTGAATCAAAATACTGACCTTACAGCTCGATTTCTAGCCTCAAGCGTTAATCCGCATTTTTCTCCTACTCGCATCATTGCTGAAGGAATTGTCACTCGACGATCATTTGTATATTCAAACATATCATTTAAGTCGTTTTTATGCCACGCATTTTCTGTATTCATTTCATCCTGAAAAGTCCGCAAATTCCGGCATTTTCAAATGTTTTCAATCCTTGACTTTCATAATAGTTGATCACTGATTTATTTTCGTCACTACCATCGGTGATTAATACCAATTGGCGAATATTTTCTGATTTCTTCATCACATATTGAATTAACGCTGTTCCGATTCCTTGTTTTTGATAAGCCGGTAACACAAGAAAGTCTTGCACATATTGAATCGAAATCCCATCACCGACGGTGCGAATTAAACCTACCAACTTAGATTCATCCCAAGCAGAAAAAACGATTTGGCAATCAGAGAGTAACACACTTAAATCTGTGATTCGATCTGTATACGACACCCATCCAACGGATGAATATAACGCTCTCAAGTCGGCATCATGAATCAACTTTGTTTCTTTATACAGAATCATAATTTTTTTCTCCTTCCATGATGTGAACTTTCCGATAAGATTTTCCATGCAAAAGAAGCCTAACCTTTTTCAACAATTAGACTTTTTTTCCAATATATTTAAGCATGATTAAACAAGGGTTCTCGTGACCCCAGATGTCATGGTCTGTATAAAAACCTTTCAAACCAACTGCTTCATAAAATTTGCGCGTTTTTGCATAGTGAATATCTGGATGTAATGGACTTAATGTTTTAACCATCACATACTCGCAACCTTGACAGATAAAATAATTTTCTAACGTCTCATATAAACGTCTTCCAAGTCCTTTACGATGATAATCTGGATGAAGTCCACAGACGTAAATCTCTCCAGTTCGTTCATGATGAATCATCCCTGAGGCAAACCCAACACAAACACCTGCTTCAAAGACACCCCAAAATGGGTGTTTATCTACCGTTTCAACATATTCTAGCAAGCTATCTTCTTTGCCAAACCAATCGGGCAATACCCTTAAAATCTGCTCAGTATATGTCTTTTTTAATCTTTTGTTTGTTACTTCTAAAATCTGATAATCATTAAACATCGTATCCTCCAAAATGTTCCTTGGAGGTGGCTGGCAAAAGTGCCTTTTACTTACACTTGAACCGCACTTCCTCCTAAATCTGTATTGATGTTATTTTTTATTTATGTTATCCATCTTACATCTCTCGTTTAAGTTGTGTGCTATTATACAGGATTGTGAGGTTAATAGCAAGTACTTTTTATGTGGCGAACGCATTTCTGAAAGAAATTGTGCAGCCACAAGTAAAGTGTAGCTTAGTCACTATCACTTTATTTGAAAAATAATACGCATTTTTAAATTTATTTTATAATCCAAAACGCCTTTATAGACACTAATAAGTATGATATAATATTAACAATAAGTCATGGGAGTTGATCGATCATGTATCAAAGTGTCATCACATTAAAAAAAGATTTACCACAGGATGTGCTTGAAAAAGTACATCGCATTTGTAATCAAGCTTTTAATAATCGAGCAGGAAAATTGCTAAACAAAAGTACCGATAGTTATCATTTGATTTATGAAGATACTGAGTTCTTTGGAGCTTTAGCATTAGGTCAGAAAACAATTTATAAATCCGAAGTGAGAGAGTTTGTCGATAAATGTTCAATGATTGATAAACTAGACCCAGAAGAATCGTGCGCTGATGTTTTTAAGGTGTATACAGAAGTTTACAAGAGGAACGGATTGGAGTATTAAAGTATGGTAGCTAAGCGAAAGCAAATCATGTTTGATTTAGATACAAAAGCCCTTGAAAAATATTACCCTACTAAAAACTGGCGCAACGCATATGAAGATATTAAAAAACACATGTTGGACAATGGTTTTGAGTGGCAACAAGGAAGTGGCTACCATTCAAAAGAAGGAATAAATCTTTCAAAAGTTGATGCAATTATTGATGCAATGGCAGAAAAGCAACCGTGGCTACATCTTGCAGTTCGTGATATGCAAGTGGGCGACTTGCCTAAATTACATTCACTTAATAAAAACTTTGATAAGAACTTTGAAATGCCAAGTCGTGAAGCACTTCAAAAAGAAAAACCAAGTTTACTAGCTGCACTCAAACAAAACGCAGAAAAAGCAGCTCAACACAATCAAGCGAGAAAAGCAATAAAAGGAAAGTTAAAAAATGAGCCAGATAGACAATACAATGATGGATTTAGATGAATTAAAATCATGGCTCAATGACAACCTACTTCGAGCTAGTGAAGCGCAAGAGATTACAGGTCAATCAAAAGATGCATTTATGCAATGAAAGTACGAAACTAATATTCGTGCTTTTTTCAATTTCATCAACGATTGAATGCAAGCGGCTTGTAACTCATAATATAGGTTGCGTTTAAACATCTTCTCCTTTCAAATTTCAAAACAAAAAAGCTGTATAATGATCACTGGGTATCACCCACAGTGAATATTATACAGCCAGGATTTTTTAGTGTTACAATGTTCTTAAAGCATTCATAATTTCAGATTTACTCGCTGTTTTAGCATCTTTCACTTTCAGAATGCGTGCAGGTGTTCCACCGACAACGACACCTTCTGGAACGTCTTCAGTCACAACAGCACCTGCCGCTACAACACTGCCTTTTCCAATACGAACACCTTCAATGACAACAGCATTCGCACCTATGACCACATCATCTTCAATGACAACTGGATTGGCACTTGGTGGTTCGATCACCCCAGCAAGTACAGTTCCAGCACCAATATGACATCTTTTTCCAACAGTCGCACGACCACCTAAAATAGCACCCATATCAATCATCGTTTCTTCACCGATAACGGAACCAATATTAATGGTAGCCCCCATCATAATGACTGCACGATCACCAATTTCAACTTGATCCCGAATGGTTGCACCTGGTTCAATACGAGCATTGATATTTTTCGTATCCAGTAATGGAATGGCACTGTTACGACTGTCATTTTCAATGAAAAGATCTGTGATGATTGCTTTGTTGGCTTCCAAAACAGGGGCAATTTCTGCCCAATCACCAATCACGGTAAAACTGGTTGACGATCCAAATACTTTCGCATTCGGAAACGTTAACGCTTCAGTCGTGTTCACGTAAGCCTTTACCGTTGTTGTTTTTTCTGCTTTACTAATAAATTCAATAATTTCATGAGCATTCATGTTTAAATTAACTCCTTTTGATCAATTTCAATGGTATGGTGAACAACAGCCGGACCTGTCATCTCAATCTCATTTACGCCAGCAATCATGAGTTTCCCTTGTTCAAGCAAGACATCTACTTGATCCGCAGTGACATAGCCCAATTGTTTCGCTACGACATAGCTGGCACAACATCCCGTCCCACAAGCAAGCGTCCATCCGACGCCTCGCTCATACGTACGTACGATAAGTTCAGAAGATCCGACAACTTGAACGAAATTCACATTTGTTTTTGCCTCAAAAAGCGGGTGTTCACAGATGGCTTTACCTAAAGGACTCCCAACCATAGCAGGCGCATCTTTAACAAAGACGACCACATGAATGGTTCCCATAAATAAAGCATGAATATCCACAGTTTGATCGTCGATATGCAGGGTTCGACTAAGTGGTCCCTCATCCGCTAAACCAACAGCTTCAGACGTGAAAATGGGTTGTCCCATGGCAATGCGACATAAAAAAGGATCGTCTTGAATGATGTCGACACTTAAAACACCGGCGCCTGTTAAAACATCAAACGTCCGCGTTTCAACAGATACATGGCCTTCATCTCTTACATATTTGGCAAAACATCTAATGCCATTACCACACATGGGTGCAAAACTGCCATCTCGATTATAAAATCGCATTTCAAGCGGATCACGACCAACAGCAATGAGACCATCTGTCTTTAACCGGGGATCCTCACATAAGCGAGGCGCAAGCGCTGCAAGATCCATGTGCGTCGCAGCATCAATGATGGCAAATGTATTGCCACAGCCGTCATACTTTTTAACCTTCATCGACAGTCACAAACCTTTCTTTCAGAAACTTAGCTTTTCATACCTCGCCCATTATACCACACATCTCGCTTATTTTCCACTGTCACCATAATTCGAAAGTACGCGTGCTGACGGGTCATTCACCGCTTCACCGACCCATGCTTTATTTGGCATCCAGAAGTCTTTAATCCAGTGGTGATACCCCGGATAAAATCCTTCAAAAATTTCACGGTAAAGCAATGACTCTTTTGTAAACGGGGTGTTCTCAGGATATTTTTTAATGCGCTCAGCAAAGACATCATCTGAATACGTCTCTTCCGCATGTGCCTTTAAATAATCAACCATGGAATGACCCACAGCATCAGAAAAAGCTGCTTTTTCACGAAGTAAAATTGATTCAGGCAATAAGTCAGACTCAGCAAAAGCTTTTCGCAACAAGTACTTTCCTTTTCCGTACGTATTCAGCTTGCGCGCTGGGTTAATGGACATCACATATTGAGCAAAGTCTAAATCTGCAAACGGCACACGGGCTTCTAATGAATGCGCAGCCAAGCTTCGATCTGCTCTTAAAACATCATACATGTAAATTTCACGCACACGTTTCGCTGCTTCTTCTTGAAAAGCAGCTGCATTTGGTGCAAAATCTGTGTACTTATAACCAAACAATTCATCACTCACTTCACCCGTTAACAACACTTTCAAGTTGGTCGTTTCTCTGATATGTTTCGCAACGAGATACATCCCAATTGACGCACGAATGGTCGTGATGTCCCATGTCTCTAAATGGTAAATCACGTCCCGTAACGCACCTAACACATCCTCTTTCGACATGATGACTTCCGTGTGGTTGGTCCCGAGCGCCGCTGCGACTTCTTTGGCATATTTTAAGTCAATCGGATCCGTTTCCATACCAATGGCAAATGTTTGAATCGGAACATCAGACGCACGTGCAGCAATGGCACACACCAAAGATGAATCTAAACCGCCAGATAATAAATAACCAATGGGCGCATCGGCTTCTAACCGTTTCATCACAGCTGCTTCTAATTTTGTTCTAATTTGTGTCGTGATTTCATCTATTGGTGCTTCAATCATAAGTGAAACAGCGCCAACATCATGATAAGAAGTAAATGCACCATTGGCATAATAATGCCCCGGTGGAAAGGGTTGAATGCTGTGACAACTGTTCATCAACCCTTTGGCTTCTGATGCAAAACAAATTTGTTGGGTTTCGTTTGTAAAGCCATAAAACATCGGCCTAATACCAAATGGATCACGTGCAGCAAAAACGTCATTATTTTGTTCATCAACCAAAACAAATGCAAACTCTGCATCTAACATTTTAACCATGGCGTCAATACCCACCGTTTCAAACAGTGGGATTAACACTTCACAATCACTATTTCCAACAAAAGTATACGCCTGCTCTTCAAGAAATGCCCGTAACGCTTTGAAATTATAAATTTCGCCATTACACATTAAACGCTTGTCGTTTAATTCGAAGGGTTGTCTACCCGCAGTACTTAAATCCATGATGGATAGCCGATAAAAGTAATACAAATAATCACTGTTGTCTAAAACCAGCTGTTTATCATCCGGACCACGATGTGTAAGCTCATTGACTACCTCTGTTAGATCATGAGGCTTTCCACCTCCCGACGATATATTATTTAAAAAAATGAATCCACACATTTACCAACACCTCTAAATTTAATCTGTCATTTTTTAATTTTTTAAAGTCAATTCACACAACGGTTATTGAGGAACAACTTCATAAAATGCTTGGGCAACATTGTTCATCAAGTGAGTTAAAGACGCCGCTTCTTCACTTTGTGCATTTTCTTTTAAAACGCGTTGATAATCTGTGATCAGTTCTAAAACATCAACAATCCCTTGATCAGTAACAGGTCTTAAAATAACTTGTGCACCTTTTGCTAAACGTCGACGTAAAGCAGCTTCTGTTAACCCTCGTGCAGGGTCATGATACAAGTAAACAGCGCCACCTGTCATACCTGAACAAATCCATGGACCTGGGTCACCTAAAACCAATGCACGCCCACCTGTCATGTATTCAAAAGCAAACCCTTTAATGTTGGCATTGATGGCCATATTCCCTTGCTCTTGCTCGGCAATTTGATGACGTAAGCGTCCACCGATAATCATATCAGCACCGGATAATCGAATCCCTGCGCGCGCATCTGCATTGCCTTGAACATATAAAGACGACCCTGCTTGTGCACCGTAGCCAAACCCTTTACCAACAGAACCTCCATAACCCATCCCGTTGATCTCGGTTTCTTTCATGATGTAAACACCACCATTACGAGATGTTTTTCCAACACCATCCTGTGCCAATCCACGCACATGAGAAAAGATATTTGTATCATTGTAAGCAGCAAATCCATTCCCTGGCGTGGCACCCCCGACAAAAGTCAACTCAAGCGGTTGCTTTTCATCGTTTTGAATGCGTAGATGCACTTCATCTGTCACCAACACCCGATTGTTGACACAGACAGAACCAAAGTCTTCACTTTCAATCTCTAAGGTTGGCTGATCTTTCATCTCTGCGAGTTGTTCAGGTGCTAAAACGGTTGTGAAAAGTGGGTTTAAATCCAATAATTCCACACCTTTTACTTGTTCCAGTAAATCTGAACGACCGACGATGGCTTGTAAATCCGTATACCCTAACTGCGCCACGCGCGCTTGCAAAGCATCACCAAATGTCGTAAATAAATTGATCAATTGGTTGGTAGACCTGTCACCATCTCGTGGCACAAATCGGCGTAACCCACGTGCTTTTGCTTCTTCAGTCGTTTCAATTTGCGTCGCAATCCCCACATGACAGGTGTCAAGATGACAACCACGACAAGTTGTGCAACCGACAGCAATCATGGCAACCGTTCCAAAACCGATGCGATTGGCACCCAGCAACATCAATTTCAATGCATCATCAGCACTTCTGAGGCCACCATCTGCCCATAGTTCAACTTGATCGCGTAACCCTGCTTCACAAAGGGCATTATGTGCTGCTTTAACACCTATTTCAACTGGCAATCCAGCATGCGTAATCGCATGAACACGTGCAGCGCCTGTCCCACCATCAAAACCGCTTAAGCTGACAATGTCTGCACCTGCCTTCACAACACCTGTTGCAATGGTGCCAATGTTTGGCACAATGGCCACTTTGACCGCAACACGTGCATTCGGATTAATGGTTTTAATTTCAGTAATGATTTGCTCCAAATCTTCAATGGAATAAATGTCATGATTGTTAGAAGGCGATAGCAAATCTGTTCCGACCCCCACATGACGTGCTTCTGCAATTCTTTCCGTTACTTTTGAAGCGGGTAAATGACCCCCTTCACCAGGCTTAGCCCCTTGACTGATTTTAATTTCAATCAAATTGGATGAATTCAACAAATCTGCATGGACACCAAATCGACCAGAAGCAACTTGAATCCCTCTTGTATCCGGATATTTACCAATAAACTCTGGCAATTCTCCGCCTTCTCCATTCAGGCTAATCATATTAAGTGCTTGGGCAGCTTCTGCATATGCACGAAACGCCACATAACCTTGTGAACCAAATGACATGGAAGAAATAATAAATGGTAAGTCATGATTTTTAATACCGATGTTAACCGTTTTTGGATCAACGGCTGCCTTTGTTTTAAAACTTAATAAATGACGGATGGTACTTGGATCACTGGCTTCAAGTGCGGATACTTTCTCATCATAAGCTTGATAAGCGCCGCCTTCTGCAACCGTTGTAATCGGCTTCCAGATTTTCATTAGCGTACGCAGTGGTGCTTTTGTTTTTGATTCACTACCGATATCAACTTGTCGTAGCTGGGCGTCTTTTTCTAAATAGGTTAGTGAATATGCTGTTTTTTCACTTCCAAAGAAGTTAACAATGCCTAAAATAGCTGCAAGTTCTGGGTGAAGACCAATTGATGAAAATAAGCGACCATAGCCACGTAATTCATGAATCCCCATCGTAGATGTAACTTTACTCATCCCTTTTGTCAACGCTGCATAAAGCTTTTCGACACCTTTTTCTTCTTTCATCGCCAGTTGGAACATGCCATAAGGGTTAACCACTTCAGCACCTAAGCCAAAGAGTAACATGATGTCATGCAAAGAACGAATCGACGCAGCGCGAACGACTAACGAGCATTGACGTCTTAGACCTGCAACTGTCAACGCTTCATCAACTGTTGCAACTGCCAAATGAGCATCCATCCACAAGTCACCTGATTCAAATAACGCCGTGTCATCCAATGTTAACACAGTTGCCCCAGCTTGTACAGCTGTTACAGCAGATTCACCTAACTTGACCAAGCCTTCTCTTAATGTACTGTCGGCATTAAAGCCAAGCGAAAGGGTTGCTGTCTGAGCGAGGGTTGCGATTAACTGTTCATAAGTCACAAGTGAACTTCCCGTTGCGAATCGTTGATCAACGACAATCGGAGATTCAAGCGGGAAAAGATGAAACCCAGCCTCAGGTTGCGTCAATGATGGTCGACACCCCACAATCGTTCGAAGTGAAAAATGTTCCACTTCACGGTCGCGGTCAATGGCGGGATTGGTCACCACGGCAATGGTTTCTTTCAAAAAGTCGGCCACATTACGACGGTTGCCATCAAGGGCAGCAAGCGGCGTGTCATAACCCAATGAACGGATCGGTTCAGTTCCATTTTTCGCCATTTCTTCCACCGCTAATGTATGTGCCTGATTCCAACCACACGCATGATAATCACCGGTTGTCAATTCAGCTTGTGTCAATGTGTCAGCATGTTGATTTAATGTCAGTTCAGGTTGCAACAAGTCAAATCGATCGCTTAATGTGTCATAATTACAACGTTGGACAGCGGTGTAGTCATATAAGACCGCTTTGTCATCCACATAACGTAAGCCGACTTTTTCACCAGGTGCAAAAGGCTTCGGTTCACTCACATACGCACTTGGATGCACAATACCAGGCTCAGATGAAAAAGCATAAACATCTGCCGTCTCCACTTGCCAAAGTGGGCGAAGTCCTAAAGCGTCGACCGAGAAAACCGCTTCATCACCAAAGCGAGAAATAATCCCAGCTGGTCCTTGTGCAAAATGACCCCATACACGTCTTAAATATTTATATAAAGCTTGCAATTCTTCTGAGTATTGCAACACTTCATTCATAATCGGCGGGAAAATAAGATCCATCGCTTCAAATAAGTTAAAGCCATAAATGACAAGTAATCCTTCTAACACGCGGTTTAAATCTTGAGAGTCACTCGCATTGTCGATCAATGGCACATCAATTAATCTCGCTTGTGTTCGCAATCTTTCAATGGTATTAATTTCACCATTGTGACCGATGATACTAAAAGGTTGGACACGAAAAAAACTTGATGCCGTATTCGTAGAAAAACGGTTATGACCTAAAATCATCGTTGCCGCAATTAAAGGTGATTGTAGATCCTTGTAATAACGCTGTAACACACGTCCGTCACCAAGCACTTTATACACCACATAATCTGGACTTAATGAAGCGACATGAATGTCAGTATTTTTTTCAATTTCAACAACAGCTTTGAACAACTGCAAATGAACATTCGTGACATCATCAGTTGCGACAAGACCAATTTGCCAAAAAAGTGCTTCTTCTTGTTGACCAATTGGCCCTAATGCATCTGAATTCGTTTCGTCATCAGATTCAAAAATCAATTCAAATCCAAACGTCTGTAAGTGCTGCGTAATCTGAGCTTTCAAACTGTCGACAGCGGAAGTCGGGCTGCTTTTGGTAAGAAAAAAATGTCCAACAACAAACTGCGCCTTGCTCATAAGGGTGCCATCGACATTTTTTAGCATTAATTTTTCTTTCCATAACGCGCGTGGTACATCCATATGGATCCCTGTACCATCACCTTCACCGCGTACGAATCCCGCACGGTGCTCAATTTGGCATAATCCCCCGATGACCATCTCAACATACGCCTTCTTCGGCGCACGCACTTTTCCCATAACTGAAAGAACACCACATGAATCATGCTCCATTTGGTGGTAATCTTTAAATGTTGCAGGTGTGTAAGCTGTCGTTTTCATCATAAAGCCTCCTCCTTGAGAATTGAATGAATGTCGAATTCACATTTTTTGATTGTGGATTATTATAACATAGTTTTTTGGCATTTGTAAAATAAAAAAATCGTGAAAACGGACAGCCATTATGTTTTAAACTGTTTCAAATGACTTTCAATTTTGACATTTTTAAGGAAAAAACGAGCATGTTGAATGCCCGCTTCAAACTTAATTGATGCCCATTTTATTAAAACACGATCCTCATCATCTCAAGCAGCAAGACATGAGCAGCAGCTTATATCACATCATCTCATCCCTTTAAAATTGATCAAAAGCTGCTTGATCGAAAGGCTCATAAGATTCGTTTTTATTAAAATAGTTCGCATATACTTTTTTAACGACTTTAGACAACAGCAAAACAGTGACAATGTTTGGCAAAGCCATAAAAGCGTTCATCGTATCAGCCATGGCCCACACCAAATCTGTGCCACCTGTTGCACCAAACACAAGTGCGAGCGGTGCCAGCATCCGATAAAACAAGTTCATCTTCGTCGACCCAACCAAATATTCCACACATTTTTCGCCATAAAACGCCCACCCTAAAACAGTTGAAAAGCCAAATAGCGCCAGAATAACCGACATCGCTTGACCACCAAATTCACCTAAGAAAGATTGATTATAAGCGTAAATGAGCAGTCCTGAACCTGTCCAATCTCCACTTCCAGGATTAATGATGGCCATCGGTACTGTAACAAGGACAACTAACGCAACCACGGTACACACCACATGCGTATCAAGAAAGACTTCAAACGCAGCCCAAAAGCCTTGTTTAACCGGATGATCTGTTTGTGCTGCCGCATAGCCAATGGGTGCAGATCCTAATCCAGCTTCATTGGAGAAAACCCCACGCTGTAAGCCGAGCCGCATGGCATACATGATCCCAGCACCTGCAACACCACCGATCGCACCACTTATCGAAAATGCATTGGTCACAATGTCATAAAAGGCACGTGGTACAGCTGTGAGATATTGACCGATAATAAGAAACGAGAGCATTAAAATCGCAATGGCCATAAATGGAATAATGACACCAACAGCACGGCCAATGCTTTTAATGCCACCAATTAAAATCGCAGCAATAATCACTGCGGCAACAATGCCGACCCACAAGCGACTAAAACCAAATGTCGCATACATGGCACCTGCCACACTGTTTGCTTGTACCATGTTCCCAATCCCAAAGGCCGCCATCGCACCAAATATTGAGAAAATAACAGCCACCCATTTTTGTCCCAATCCTTTTTCCATATAGGCAAAAGGACCTGATAAAATCTCACCTTTTTCATTAACCGTTCTAAAATGGACTGCCAACACCGTTTCACAAAACTTCGTCGTAATACCGAAAAAGCCAACCACCCACATCCAAAAAACAGCGCCTGGACCACCCACAATAATGGCCGTCACCGTTCCCGCAATGGTTCCAACACCCATGGTCGAACTTAAAGCGGTACTAACCGCTTGAAAAGGCGTGATGTCACCTTTTCCTTCCTTCGGCATCTTTTTGTTTTCTTCCTTACGAAACATGTCAATTAACGTCACATCCATGTAATACGCAAATTTCGATACTTGAAACCAGTTAAGTTGAATGGAAAGAATCAGACCCGCTCCAAGTAAAATAGCCCATGATGGCCAATCCCAAACAACCCCTTGCAACCTTCTAAAAAAATGCTCTAAAAAAGCTTCCATGTTTTTCTCTCCTCTGTCATCCCAATCGTGTCACAAATGATGCTTCTTCCATTTCCAACAATCGCCGATGGAAGAAATTTTGTGAATGAATGATCTTTTGTATCAAATTAAGTCATTTCCAAAAAAAGAGCTACTCGTTAACAGTCGTGAGATAGCTCATTGGCATTTATTTAAAGATAAAAGAGTTGAATTTTTATCTTATAACAAACTCATGTAACGTTTAAGTTCCCAAGCGTGAACAGCCGTACGGTACTCATCATATTCTTCATACTTAGCTTTTAAGAATTTAGATGAAATATGTTCGCCAAGGGCAGATTTCACAAGGTCACTTTCATTTAATAAATCAAGGGCTTCTTTCAAGTCAGCTGGTAAGGCGTAAATACCACGGGCTTGTAATTCAGCATCTGTTTTTTGATATAAGTTGTCATTGGCTGCAGCAGGCGCCTGTAATTTGTTTTTAACACCATCAAGTCCAGCAGCTAAAATCGCAGCCATCGCTAAATATGGGTTCGTTGATGGGTCAACAGACCTAATTTCAATACGTGTCCCCATCCCCCTCGTCGCTGGTATCCGCACGAGTGGTGATCGGTTAGATGGACTCCATGCCACATACACAGGTGCTTCATATCCTGCGACAAGACGCTTGTACGAGTTAACCGTTGGATTGGCAATCGCAGTAAAGCTTCTCACATGCGTTAACACACCCGCTAAGAAGTGATACGCTGTTTCACTTAGTTCATATTCTCCTTTTGGATCATAAAACGCATTGTTTCCATCTTTTCCAAATAATGAAATGTTACTGTGCATCCCTGATCCATTAATCCCTGATAATGGTTTTGGCATGAATGTTGCATATAAACCATGTTTACGCGCAATCGTTTTAACCACCAACTTAAACGTTTGGATTTTGTCACAAGCAGCGACGACATCTGCATATTTAAAGTTGATTTCATGTTGACCTGGTGCCACTTCATGATGGGCTGCTTCAATTTCATAACCAAGGCGTTCAAGCTCAAGCACGATGTCTCGTCGGCAGTTCTCTGCTAAATCAAGTGGCGCAAAGTCAAAATAGCCACCATGATCATTTAATTTCTTCGTTGGCATCCCTTCTTCATCCAATTGGAACAAGAAAAATTCTGGTTCAGCTCCCAAGCTCATCTGTGAAAATCCTAAGTCTTTCATCTCACTCACAATACGTCGTAAGTTAGATCGTGGATCCCCAATAAATGGTGTCCCATCTGTCATATGAACGTCACAAATTAAACGCGCCACTTTCGCTTTGCCATGGGTCTCTGGAAACACCAACCACGTATCAAGGTCTGGAAATAACAACATGTCACTTTCTTGAATCCGTACGAAGCCATCTATTGATGAACCGTCGAACATCATTTGATTGTTTAATGCTTTTTCAAGTTGACTTGCTGGCACCTCAACATTTTTAATCGCTCCGAATAAATCCGTGAACATTAATCGAATAAAGTTAACGCCTTCGGCTTTTGCAGATTCCATGATTGTTTCTTTTGTGTACTTTGACATTTCTAATCAGCTCCTTGGTTATTTAAAAGTATAAGCTATTATACCGTTGAAGCTGATGAAATGCAATCAAAAAACAAGAAATTAGAAAATTAGGTCCTTTTATTTGGTTATTGAAAACAAAAAAATTGATCACTTTACATTTTCATGCTATAATAAACAAAAAAGGAGATGACTTTATGATTAATCGACCCAGCTATCTAGAAAAAATCCATGCCGTTAAACAAAATGAAAAAATTAAAATCATCGACGGTGTTAAACGTAGTGGTAAAACAACGTTAATTGCTCAATTCATGGATGAACTTAACGTCGAAGGGGTCCAAAAAGAGCAGCTGCTTTATTTCAATTTCGAACAACCTGATTTCCAAAAAATATTAAATGCTGATCGAACTTGGTTGCAGACGCTTGAACAATCACTTGACGACATGTTTGATTATTATGTCTTTTTAGATGAAGTATCACAACTGAAAGACATGCGATTTGCCATTGAAAAACTAGCTGCCAAAGCAAATGTTGACTTGTATCTGATTTCATCCAATGCTTCTTTTCTAGCCACTTTAACCACTTATTTACCAGCAGATGCCTTTGTCTTTATTCATGTTTTTCCGTTATCATTTCCAGAATTTATGTCTGGATTTCCCGCACATGGTTTCGTTCCTTCAACGAAATACTACTGGAATTCTTATTTACTTTCTTCATTTCCTTATGTCACGACATTAAAAAACGACCGTGAACGTGCCCTTTATTTAGCCGAACTCGTCGATGCCCTTCTGATTAACGATTTGATGCTACATCTTTCCATTTCCAATGTTCACTTGCTTAAATATTTGGTTCAATTTTTAATGCACCATATCGGTCGTGAAATTTCCATTAATAAAATCGCCACCTTGTTAACCTGTACTCAATTTCCAAAAGTTTACCCGAAAATGATTGATAAATACATCCAAGGACTCCTTGATACTTTTTTAATTTACAAAGTCAATCGTTACGACATTAAAGAAAAGCAAATTGTCGCCACTTCACCTAAGTATTATATTGCCGATGTCGGCTTGCAAATGCCAGATCATAAACATGATGCGAAAGCATACCCGTTTATTTTAGAAAACATTGTTTTTTTAGAACTCAAAAAGCGTGGCTACGATGTCTTTTTTGGTAAAATAGGTCATCATCAAATTGACTTTGTCGCAAAAAAAGAGGATACTTTCGAATATTATCAAGTTTCGCCACGACCCATCAACCCGATAACCCTCGCCAGAAAAATGCGTCCCATCGAAAAACTACGCGATGGCTATCCACGCTTTTTACTTACCCTTGACCAAGCTGGTGTCAGAGGTAACTATGATGGCCTTAAACATTTGAGTGTCTTTGAATGGTTGATGCAACCTTAGTGAGACAGCATCATATCGCAAGAAAAATCCACTTTCGCTCATCATTGCAAAAATGGATTTTTTGTTGTGTCAACATGGTTTAAAACGATGTCAATAATGTCTTTGGTTTTATGAAAGCCTTGACAAGACTTGTTCATAAACATCTAAAATGTCACCGGTACCTCGTCGGTAAACATCTTTATCTAATTTAGCATCGGTTGTTAAATCCCACAATCTGCACGTATCGGGAGAAATTTCATCTGCCAATAAAAGATCGCCATGCTTATCAATTCCAAATTCCAATTTAAAATCAACAAGGCGAATGCCAATTTCTAAAAACAACTGTTGAAGGACAGTATTCACTTCTAACGCTTTTTTCTTGAGATCAGCAACTTGATTTTCCGTCGCAACACCAAGTAACTGAATATGGTCATCCGTTACTAAAGGATCGTCCAATGCATCATCTTTGTAGAAAAAGTCAACAAAAGGCGTCGTTAAAGCCGTCCCTTCAGTTAAACCCAGTCGCTTCGCTAAACTGCCTGCAATCATGTTATGAACGACCACTTCTAATGGAATAATCTGGACAGATTTCACCAGTTGCTCAGTCTCAGAAATCCGTTTAATAAAGTGACTCTTAATACCAGCTGCTTGTAACTTTTCGAAAATGAGACAAGAAATTTCATTATTCAGACGTGCTTTTCCGCTTATTTCATCTTTTTTCAACCCGTTGAACGCGGTCACACTGTCTTTATAGGCAATGAGCAAAGCATCATCGACATCTGTTTGATAAATCTGCTTGGCTTTCCCTTCATAAAGCAATTCTTTCTTCATGCATCACCATCTCCTCAAAAACAACTTCACTTAAAAGTCGCTGCCACTTTTAAGTCAACCCTACCCTTTTGAAAATTTCATCCACTTGACTGAGGTGGTGCATCGGATCGAAACAGTCTTCAATTTGCGCTGTTGTTAATTGGTCTGTAATGCGCTTTTCAGCCAAAATCAACGTTTTAAAATGAACACCATTTTCCCATGCTTCCATGGCTTTCGGTTGAACGATGTCATAAGCTTCTTCTCGGGTTAAGCCTTTATCAATCAAAGTGAGCATGACCCGTTGAGAAAAAATAAGCCCGAGGCTGGCATCAATATTACGTTTCATATTTTCTGGGAACACTGTTAAATTTTCGACGATATTTGAAAAACGATGGATCATGTAATCAAGCAAAATGGTTGCATCAGGTAAAATGATGCGTTCAGCTGATGAATGAGAAATATCGCGTTCATGCCAAAGGGGAATGTTTTCAAATGCGGTCACCATGTGCCCACGAATGACACGTGCAAGTCCCGCCATATTTTCCGATCCAATCGGATTTCTTTTATGTGGCATGGCTGATGACCCTTTTTGCCCTTTGCCAAAAGATTCCTCTACTTCACGCGTTTCCGTTTTTTGTAAATGTCTCACTTCGACGCCCATTTTTTCAATCGATGAAGCAATTAACGCCAACGTTGAAAGGTAATGCGCATGACGGTCTCGTTGCAAGGTTTGCGTTGAAATTTCAGCTGCTTTCAACCCTAATTTTTCACAAACATAAGCTTCAACAGTCGGAGGCGTATTGGCAAAAGTCCCGACTGCACCCGAAATTTTACCGACACGTACAGCATCTGCCGCCGCTTTAAAGCGCTCGATATTGCGATCCATTTCTGCATACCATAAAGCAAGTTTCAACCCAAACGTTGTCGGTTCAGCATGGACCCCATGCGTTCTTCCCATCATGATGGTATACTTGTGAACCTTTGCTTTTTCGCCAATCACTTGTTTAAACTTTTCAAGTCCGACCAGGATGCGCGCATTGGCTTGTTTTAATAAATAAGACAATGCCGTATCTACGACATCAGTAGAAGTCAAGCCATAATGAATCCATTTGCGTTCTTCACCCAATGTTTCAGAGACTGCGCGTGTAAAAGCGACCACATCATGACGGGTTTCCAATTCAATTTCACCAATTCTTTCCATGTCAAAACTGGCATTTTCTCGAATTAATGTCACATCTTCTTGAGGGATTTCACCGAGCTTGGCCCACGCTTCACAAGCTAATATTTCAACCTCTAACCAAGCATTAAATCTATTTTCATCAGTCCAGATTTGACCCATTTCAGGGCGCGTATAACGATTAATCAACTTCAGCAACCTCCGTTAAAGACTCTATTTTACTTGAAACCCTATTTAATTAAAGTTCAAAATAAGCGTCTCGTTCAGGTCCAACCGACACATATTTAATCGGTTGACCAACAGCATTTTCAATGTATTTAATGTAATCCAAGGCTGCTTGAGGTAAATCCGAAGCAGATCTACAGTTGGAAATGTCAGTTTTAAATCCAGGTAAATACTCATAGACAGGCGTTGCCGTTTCAAGCCATTCACCTGTTGGAAATTCAGTCGTTCGCCCATTTTTCGTTTCATAGGCCACACAAACAGGAATTTCATCCATATAAGAAAGGATATCGAGTTTCGTTAACGTCAATTCAGTTGCGCCTTGCACTTTAACACCGTATTTTGAAGCAACCACATCAAACCCACCGACGCGACGCGGTCGACCTGTTGCAGCCCCATACTCACCGCCTGCTTCTCTTAACTTTTCAGCTTCTTCCCCCTCCATTTCACAAGTGAAAGGACCTGCACCGACACAGCTTGAGTAAGCTTTCATAATGCCCATCACATGATCTAGTTTCATCCAAGGAACACCCGCACCGATTGGCCCATAAGCGGCAATCGTTGACGATGAAGATGTGAACGGATAAATCCCGTAATCAATGTCACGCAAAGCACCTAACTGTGCTTCAAATAGGATCTTTTTGCCACTGGTACGTGCTTCTTCTAAATAAAGACTCGTGTCTGTAATAAATGCTGAAATAAACGCACCATATTTTAACAACCAGTCCGTCATTTCTTTTGCATTGATTGGCGCGTGCGCATACCCTTTTTCAATCACGAGGTTTTTCCAATCAACGATCGCTTCAAGCTTCGCTTCTAACACATGAGGAGCTAAAAAAAGATCTTCCATTCGCAATGCTTTTTTCATGTACTTATCTGCATAAACAGGCGCTATCCCACGACGTGTTGACCCAAAGCTCGACTTTCCTAACCGTTCTTCTTCTAACACATCCAATTGCGCATGATAAGGCAAACAGATAATGGCTTTATGGCTCATCTTTAAGTTGTCAGGCGTAATCTTAATGCCTTTTTGTTGTAAGTGGGTCACTTCATTTTTAAGATGTTCTAAATCAATGACCATGCCAAGCCCAAGTACATTGACCGTCTCTTCTCTTAAAATCCCAGACGGTAACAGATTGAGCACAAATGACCCTCTTTCGTTGATAACAGTATGCCCAGCGTTGTTTCCACCTTGATAGCGCACGACAACATCATAACGCTCTGAAAGCAGATCCACCATGCGACCTTTCCCTTCGTCGCCCCAGTTAATTCCAACAACAGATGTTAGCATCATGATCAACTCCTTGCATTCAATTTACATTTTATATTTTTTTGCTGATGATGCGCATGCATTCACGCAGCACTTTTGAAGCCATCTTCTAAGGTACAATATTTTAACAATTTTTTCAAGTCTTTTAACCTATTTTTAATCAGAAAACGTTCTCTATTTTAAATCCATGGGACCGATGACAACGTTCAAACCTGATGCCTTCACATGCAAAAAAAGGCGAACAATGAATTTGACGATTTAGCTAAAAAAATCACCTTCAGGGTCTATTCAAATTAAAAAAAATATGGTATGATGATAGACTGATTACTTAACTTTCAAATGGCAACATCCAATGAGGTGAAAACAATGGAATCAACCTATTTTTTAGACACTAAAATGAACGAAGAATGTGGTGTTTTTGGCGTCTTCAACAGTCAAAACACAGCTGAACTAACCTATTATGGCTTACATGCTTTGCAACATCGTGGACAAGAAAGCGCTGGCATTGTCACCGTTGATAAGAACGATTTCAACAGCTACAAAGGAGAAGGTTTAGTTCGAAATATTTTCACCCACACTGCCATGCAAAAACTCGTCGGCACCCATGGCATTGGACATGTGAGATATTCTACAACGGGTGGTAGTAATATTGAAAACGTTCAACCCTTTTTATTTCGTGGATTAGATGAAACTTTCGCTTTATGTCACAATGGTAACATTGTGAATTCCAACGAAGTACGACGCTATTTAGAACGCATTGGCAGCATCATGCAAACGACCTCTGATTCTGAATTGTTGGGTCATTTATTAAAACGTGAAAAAGGCAGCATGCTCACCAGGCTTAAACAATCACTTTGCTACTTAGAAGGTGCGTTTGCGTTTTTACTTGCGACCGCTGATGCCTTATACGTCGCGCGAGATAAACTCGGACTTCGGCCGTTATCAATCGGCGTCCTTGAAAATGGTGGCTATGTCATCACCAGCGAAACCTGTGCTTTAGATGCAGTTGGTGCAACTTTCATGCGCAATGTAAATCCAGGTGAGGTGTTACAAATAGATCAAAACGGCATCGTGACCGACAGTTATGCCAAAGAAACACGTCACAAAATGTGTGCCATGGAATACATTTATTTTGCAAGACCAGACTCAGATATCGAAGAAGTTAACGTCCACGAAGCACGGAAGCGTTGTGGCATGATGCTTGCCGAACAAGCGCCTGCACCGACAGCTGACATTGTGATTGGTGTCCCCGATTCGGGTTTATCCGCTGCCATTGGTTACGCCGAAACAGCAGGCTTACCCTTTGAAACAGGGATGGTTAAAAATCGCTACATTGGTCGAACCTTTATCGAACCTTCACAAGCCTTACGTGAGCAAGGCGTTAAAATGAAATTATCTGTTGTTGCCAAAGTCGTTCAAAATAAATCTGTCGTTTTAATCGACGATTCCATCGTTCGTGGCACCACTTCTCGCAACTTAATTACGATGCTTAAAAAAGCAGGTGCCAAAGAAGTTCACATGCGCATTGCAGGGCCAGAAATTAAATTCCCTTGTTTTTATGGCGTGGATTTCTCAACCTATGATGAACTCATCAGTGCCCGCTCGACCGTCGGAGAAATTCGTCAACTTATCGGTGCAGACTCGCTCGGATTTTTAAATATCGAAAACCTTGCAAAAGGGGTTAAAATGAAAAACAACTGTGGCTTGTGTACGGCTTGTTTTAGTGGCGACTACCCAACGAATTTATACGAACGCCTGGAAGACATGAACAAAGATGTGAAATAACTTAAACATCCATCATTTCAAATCAAATGAGCTATTTTTTCAAAATTGTTGTCATAAAAACAAATTTAACAACCATAATAAATACGATTCCGACAAAAGAACTGAAAGGACGTATTTAATATGAAAAAAATAATCATCGGCTTTGCTTGCCTTGCAACGCTTATTTTCGGAGGCTATCAGCGCGTAGACGCATCTTCTGAACTTGCCTTCACCAAACCACCACTCCCTTACGCTTATGATGCACTAGAACCTTATATTGATGCTAAAACCATGGAAATCCACTACACGAAACATCATCAAGCGTATACAGATAAACTCAATGCGTTAATTCCTGGACATGAACGTTTTTTCAAAGGCAAAACCATTGAAGCCATTTTAAGTGAACCCGATCAAATTCCCGCTGAGATTAGACAAGGCGTCATTGATCAAGGTGGCGGATTTGCTAACCATAACTTATTTTGGCGCATTTTATCGCCAAACGGTGGCGGACAACCAACAGGTGTGCTTGCTGAAGCCATCACATGTCATTTTGACACGTTTGACACGTTTAAAGAGACCCTGAATAAAGAACTCACCAGCTTATTCGGATCTGGTTGGGCATGGCTCGTCGTCAACGAAGACCAACAACTTGAAATTATCAAAACAGCCAATCAAGACTCGCCTTTAAGCTTAGGAAAAACACCGATCCTTGGTATCGACGTTTGGGAACATGCGTACTATTTGAAATATCAAAATCGACGTCCTGAATACATTGACGCCATTTGGAATGTCATTAACTGGGATGAAGTCTCCAAACGCTATGAAGAAGCCATCAAATAAAAAAAGGACGTGTCCATTAACATCCTTTTTTATTTGTGCGTGTCTTTTAAAAAGACGTAATTGTCATCCTGAGAATAAGCCTCACTGTAGACATAGTTCAATCGGTCAAATCCTTTGAGTTGGGTTACCTCTTTCACTTGATACGCTGCCATATAACGTACCATTTCACCCCGTGCCATTTTTGCGTCTGTCGCCTTCGTCTTGACTTTTTGAACACCTTTTACATCTACTAATTCTCCGAATGTACATGTCACCATTTTAACAGGGTCATCTACATATTTCTCAACGATTTTGCTGTATTCTTTCGACGCTAAATTAACAATCACTGAACCCTCTTTCGTCAACGCGTTGTAAATGCTATCTTTCCAATAAGCATACAGATTTTTAACATCATGGATGGGAAACTTAGCTTGCATCTCCAAGCGATAAGGCGTCACCCCGTCTGTTGCGCGCAGTAAGCCATAAAATCCCGATAAAATGATGAGGTGCTGACGCACATAGTCCCATTGTTTCTCATCGAAGACATGAGGGGCCATATACTGGTATTGAATGCCCTCATAAGCTAAAATGGCAGGTGTTAACTGGGATGTTAACGACATTTTTTGCAACCTTTCATAATTAAGTGCTGCAATTTGATCATTACATTGCCAAATATGTTTAAGCGCCGCTTCGTCCAACCCCGCTAAATGCGCTTTTAATTCAGCGGTCTGATTCAAAAACAGTGGTAATTGTTCCCATTCAAATCCTTCATCATGATAACGCATCTTTTTTGCTGGTGATATGATTATTTTAAGCATGCTTCTTGAACCTTTCCTTTTTGAAATTTTCCTTCTTCTTTGATGAGCGGACGCTTTGCTTTAACCTCCTTGATAAAATCAGCCACTGTTAACGGCAATGCACCATCTCGACCAAATGCTTGCGTATAAACAGCGGCTGCCGTCGGTAAATAAAGACCTGCTTGCGCAATCAATTCATGTTGAGAAAAGACGTACGCAGGTGTGCCTTCAAGCAGCTTTTTTCCTTGACACATCACCAACACATGATGGGCATGGGTCGCAACCAAGTCCATATCATGCGTCACAACCAACAGCGCCTTCCCTTCTTTTTGCAACGCCACCAACACCTTCAAAAGCGCTTTTCTTCCTTTTGGATCAAGACCAACAGTTGGCTCATCAAGGATGAGCACTTCAGGATCCATCGCTAAAACACCGGCAATGGCAACCCGTCTCATTTGACCACCTGACAAGTCAAAAGGTGATTTTTCAAACAATGCCTCATCTATACCAACAATTTTGGCTGCCATTCTCGCAGCTGCTTCTGCTTCTGCTTGTGACTTTCCAGCATTTTTAGGACCAAACATGATATCGCCCAAAACCGTCGTTTCAAATAATTGATGCTCCGGAAACTGAAAGACCAAGCCGACTTGTTGACGAATTTTTTTAATGGTTTTCACGCTCGTTTTCACACCAGCCAAAATAGTGCCACCTGGGACGGTTACTTTCCCAACGGTTGGTAATAATAACCCGTTTAAATGTTCCATCAATGTCGACTTCCCCGACCCTGTATGACCGATAATACATGTAAAAGAACGTTGAGAAAGCGAGAAGTTGATGTCATGTAACACACGTTGTTCCATGGGTGTTTTCAAATGATACGTATAAGAAACATGTTCACACTTTACATCCATAATGCTTGAATCAACTCCTCATTGGTGAGACAGAGATGTGGAATGATGGACTGCTCATACAGTTGTTTAGAAGCTTGAACCGCAAAAGGGAGCTCAAGACCGACTGCTTCTAGTGCGTCAGACTGTTCAAAAACCGCACGCGGCGTCCCTGACTTCAAAACTTTTCCTGCATGCAATACGACCAACCGATCTGCATCAACAACTTCATCCAAATGATGGGTAATCATGATGATCGTTCGCTGCTTATCTGTTGCTAACTGGCGAATATGTTGCATCATCTCACGCCGACCAGTCGGATCTAGCATCGACGTGGCTTCATCCAAAATTAAAAAATCAGCACCGACTGCTAGTGCACCGGCAATGGCAGTCCGTTGCTTCTGTCCACCTGAAAGATGATGCGGTGACCGCTCTTCACATCCAGCCAAACCCATTTGCTTGATGTATTTGTCGACCAACACAACCATTTCTGCTCGTGGCACTTGGCGGTTTTCAAGTCCAAACGCAATATCATCTGCAACCGTTGCACCGACAAACTGATTATCAGGATTTTGAAAAACGATCCCGACTTTTTTGCGAATGACATCAACATTTTCAGCTGTTAACTGAATCCCGTCGATCCAAATTTCACCACCTTGCGCCACTTCAAGACCGACCAATAACTTTGAAAGGGTCGACTTTCCTGACCCATTATGTCCGATAAGCGCCACAAAATCTCCTTTTTGAAAGGTTAAATCAAATCCATCAAAAACCAACTTATCCTCATAACCAAATGTTAAATTTTTAATCTCAATCATTTATCAAAACCTCATTCCGAGCATCAATACCATCTCCAACCTGATCCATTTGCCACTTTCTTGATTCACATAAGTATAGCATTATAGCGTCAATAAATCTATCCTTAAAGGCATTAAAATGATTTAGTGATAGAAACTTTATGCCAATCAAAATGCCAAATACAGGTGCGAAAGCAATCCCGAGTTTTGCACCTGAGTAATAGTGAAAATCGCCGAAGTAGTTGATAATATCGAAAAAATAGACGCGGTAGTTGACGCGTCTATTTGGATGTGATATAATTTGATAAACTACTAATTTTGGCAGACTTTAAAGATTTCTTCATAATTTTGGTCACTCACACGCTCAAAAACAGAGTTTCCCGGAACGTCCCAAGAACCGTTATTACGACTTTTCAGCTCAAGACCGTATCTGATTCCATTTAAAATCAAATCCATGTCTGGAAAATATTTCCCATAATGAACAACTGATTCTAAATTAATGTTTCCACTGGTTTCAGAAATAATTTCGTCCACAATTTCGGGTACTAATTCTTCAAAGCCGTTAACATTTCCACGGCTAACTAAATAGCGCTCTGGAACTGGATTTAGCTTTTCAATTTTGATTTTTACTAATTCAAGTACGTCATCAATATTCAAGTATATCACTCCAATTTGAAAGGGATTTTTAATTATGTTCAATCATGAAACAAAAACAATCAACGCATTCTCTGTAGAAACTAACAATGAGAACAAAATAAATGTTGTCAGTTTATTCTCGGGCTGTGGGGGAATAGATTTAGGCTTTATTGGTGGTTTTGAATACTTAAATGAAACCTATGGCGAAAACCCATTCAATATTGTATTTGCAAATGATATTTTTAAACAAGCAACCGAAGTATACGAAGATAACTTTAACCACCCTGTATGCCGTACAAGCATTGATGAACTTGATGTTTCGGAGTTACCAGATATAGATGTTGATATTGTCCTAGGTGGATTTCCCTGTCAAGCATTTAGCTATGCTGGAAACCGTGGTGGATTAAGCGATAAGCGTGGTCAACTATATCTTGAAATGATTCGAGTGATTAATCATTATAAACCAAAAATGTTTGTTGCTGAAAATGTTGACGGTATCCGAAATTCACGAAAAAACATAAATGGGGATAATGTTGACGCTTCAGCATTAGATACAATTCTTGTTGATTTTGAAAAAGCGGGTTACGATGTGAAATATCACGTGTTATCTGCACCAGATTATGGCGTGCCACAAATACGACGTCGTGTTATCATTATGGGTATTCGTAAAGATTTAGGAAGTGTTGATGATATCTTTTATCCAGAAAAAAACTTTGATGAAACAGGTGAGATAACTGGGAAGAAATGGCGTTCATCGGCAGATGGCATTGATGACATTTGGGATAAAGTTAATGACCCACTTATTCCAAATCATACATCGAGAGACATTTCAAAAGCAAAATTTTATCCTGGTAAGAAAATGCAAGGTAATAATAAAATCCTTGCTGATAGACCAGCACCAACCATACGGGCGGAGCATCACGGAAATATTGAAGCACATTATAAATCATTACTTGACGATGTAGACGATATGGCAGGTTGGCGTAGACTTTCGGTTCGCGAATGTGCAAGGTTGCAATCATTTCCAGATTCATATATTTTCACAGCTTCTGCAAGTTCAGCTTACAAAATGATTGGGAATGCTGTTCCACCCGTTATGGCATGGCATGTTGCAAGAGCAGTATATCATACGCTTTCAACACTTGAGAAAGAATAATCGAAAATTGTCCAAGTATGGACTTTGATTTAATGGCAACTTCTGAAAGGAGTAGCCCAGATGTCCTTCACACTTGTGGAGCTGATGGCAATCGGAATGTTTATTCTCGCATTGCTGACATACATCGATAA
>JGI24700J35501_10930884_pt1 | contig 33905 bp, 27 predicted proteins | sample TergutTh196P1_FD_35501 | JGI IMG/M metagenome (IMG submission 35501)
TTGTAGTTTGTGCGAAACTGGATATACGTTTGCAAAGCGTGCGGAATAAGGATAGTCAGCAGCATCCACCAGCGAATGCTTGCGATAATTGCCAGCGTGCCGACCGAGCCAATTATTGCCGCAAAAAGTATTGACAAATACATTGGCCACAAGTGCCTAACCGTGTTATCTAGGCGGTTGCAGGCTTTATCGATGATTTCCATTGATTCCTCGTTTTCAAAATGCTCATATTTTATGGTTTTCAACTTGTGGAGAATCCGCTCTTTGTAAGCGGTGCGGATAATCAGTTGCGAGCGGCGTTCAACGTAATTGTAAATATAGCCGTCGGACAAATACGGCAAAATTGCCGTTATTGCGACAAGCACCAAAAATATGTAGTAGTCGGCAAACAGCATTTCGCCGTTGGCAACCGCCAAACCGCCGTCAAATACGTTTTGTCGCACGAAAATACCGAACGGCGTTAGCAAGCCAGTTGCGGTGAAGACTATGAACGTTAAAATCGTCATTATTGGGGCTTCGGCGTACATTATTGCTATGATTTCTTTGTAGGCTTTTGTTATTCGTTTCATGGTTGTTTCCTTTCTTTTGTTTAGTTGAGTGAATTTTTAGAGGGCATGATAAAATTATATCATACAATTTTTTATTTTGGGGGTTTTTGTCCTAAAATGGGGTTATTTGTCATTTCGATAATTTTTGTTGATTTTTATGGATTTGTGATGTGCAAGTTTTATTTTACCAAAACCAAAAAACAGCGGTCAAATTTCCAAAACTTGACCGCCAAATCCTATAATATTGCCATTTTGGATATTTATTCCTATTCTGCTTGATAAATCCATGGTACAGGCAGTTGGTCGTTGTCGGTTGGGGGATAATTGTTCGCCCAAATTGCCATATAAACAGGCTCGCCATTTTCTATTGCTTGCCTTAATCTTTCAATTTCGGTAGCATCTGTTGCCCAACCTCTTTCGATTAGAAATTCCAAATAAGCGGCTGGGTCAATGCGAGTTAATTCAGAGCCGCTTTCTTGGGCGGTTGTTGGCTCAACTTCGGTTGTCAACCTAAAACGCAACTCAAACAGCCGCTGTGCAGATTCTCGTGCTTGCTCTTCCACAAGGTCTAAATCTCTGCCGTATTCGTCATATAAACGTTGTGCCTCTGCTCGCATAAAGTCAACTTCTTCGTCCGAGAAATATATCGTTTGCCCTGGCGAACTCAGACCCAATTCACTTCCCAATTCAAACGTAAGAATATTAGTTATTAAGGTGCGATAATACATAACAACCTCAAACGGTTCAAATTCTTCCCAAGACGGTTGACGCAACATACGAGTCGTTACAAGGTTGGTAATAACAGAATCCGTAGCATCAGGATAACCATTACGTACTACCGCTTCATTCAGAATGTCAGCGGCTTCCTGTAAATCTTGCTCGGTTATGATAATTCCATTGGATTCGCCGCTTAAAATTGCGGGAACTTCAATATTTGTAACTGGAATGCTGCCGTCCTGCAAAGCCCAAATTTGCTCAACTTCTTCGAGAGTTGTGGCGATTATATACGGCATTTGCACTGTTTCGGCTGTTTGCAGCGTTTCGGCGATTTCCGCTGTTTCCGCCGTTTCGGCGATTTCTTCCACGTTCAAATCTTCGTCCAAATCCACGGCAATATCACTGGAAACCGCCGCAATATAGGCTTGCTCTTCGGCTTGCAATATCTGCGATGTTTCGGCGGTTTGCGCGGCGGTCGTTTCCTGCGGCAAATCTGTAGCACAGGCGGATAACGCAATTCCTATTGCCGTTACGCCTAAAAATCCTATAAATATACGTTTCATAATGTTTCCTCCATTTTTTTGTTTCGGACTAACGGAAAATTTCCGCCAGTCCGAAAATATTTTAATTAAGCCAATGCTTGTTGCAAATCCGCCAAAATATCGTCAATATGCTCTGTGCCGATTGACAGGCGAATGCTGTTGGGTTTGATGCCTTGATCGAGTTGATCTTCGGCGGAAAGCTGCGAGTGCGTTGTGCTTGGCGAGTGAATTACCAGCGATTTGCTATCCGCCACGTTCGCCAATAGCGAGAACAATTTCATTTTGTCGATAACGGCTTTTGCGTCCACGTCCGAGCCTTTTACCTCAAACGAGAAAATTGAGCCCGCGCCGTTCGGAAAATATTCCTTATAAAGAGCGTGTTGCGGATGATTTGGCAAACATGGATGATGTACCGCCTCAACTTTTGGGTGCTTTTGCAGGAAATCCACCACTTTTAGGGCGTTCTCGACATGACGTTCCACTCGCAACGACAGCGTTTCCAGTCCTTGCAGGAACAAAAACGAGTGAAATGGGCTAATGGTTGCACCAGTATCTCGCATGATAGTAACACGCAACTTTATGATATACGCCATTTTGCCAGCAATATCAGCAATAACAGCATTGTGCGCGCTGGGATTTGGTTGCGAAAGCCCAGGAAACTTGTCGTTGGCTTTCCAGTCAAAATTGCCAGAATCCACGATAACGCCGCCAATCGCCGTGCCGTGTCCACCGATGAACTTTGTGGCGGAATGCACAACAATATCCGCACCGTATTCAATCGGACGGAGCAAAAACGGCGTTGCAAAAGTGTTATCCACGATTAGCGGAATGCCGTGTTTGTGGGCAATTTCGGCTGTTTTTTTGATGTCAATTATCGTTGAATTGGGATTTCCCAGCGTTTCAATGAAGATTGCCTTTGTGTTGGGTTTTATAGCATTTTCAAAATTGGCGACATCTCCGCCGTCTACGAAAGTTGTTGTAATTCCGCTATCAGGCAAAGTGTGCGAAAACAGGTTAAAACTGCCGCCATAGATAAATTTATCGGAAACAATGTGGTCGCCAGCACGAGCAATATTTGTGATAGCGTAAGTAACCGCCGCCGCACCTGACGAAGTCGCCAAAGCACCAACGCCGCCCTCGAGAGCCGCCATTCGTTGCTCAAAAACATCCGAGGTTGGGTTCATTAGCCGAGTGTAGATGTTTCCGCCTTGCGACAAGCCAAACCGCCCAGCAGCGGCGGCTGTATCTGGAAAGACATAAGCGGCGGTTGCGTAAATTGGCACAGCACGCGAATCTGTGGCAGAATCTGGGTTTTCTTGTCCTGCGTGTAATTGTAGGGTTTCAAATTTGTAACTCATTTTTTTACCTCATTTCTGAAATTTTGGAATTTGAATTTGTAAAATTCTGTTGACATTATAACATAATTTTGTTTGGTGTGCAACAAAAATTTTGGCAAGCACCGCAAATTAAATTTTGGCAAATCGATAAAATTTTAACATCTATAGTATGCAAACAAACAAAAAAGATATATAATAAAGCTAGAAAAATCACAAAAACATTAAACAGAATTTTATAAAAACAATTAAAAATAATAAAAGGAGAAAAAAATGAACCTAAAACCAATAATGGGCTGGTCAACTTGGAACAAATTCAAGCAAAATATCAGCGAGCAGCTAATCCTAGAGCAAGCGAAAGCAATGAAAAATTTGGGCTTGTTAGCCGCGGGTTACAGCTACATAAATTTGGACGACTGTTGGCAAGCCAGTCAACGCAACTCGGCTGGCGAGTTGCAATTTGATGTGGGCAAATTTCCTAGCAAAGAGGGCTTTATAAAAATTCTCAATGAAATGGGATTTAAGGTAGGAATCTACAGCTCTAGCGGGGAATTGACTTGCGAGGATATGCCCGGCAGTTACGGCAACGAGGAAATTGATGCGGCAACTTTTGCCAAATGGGGAATCGAATATCTAAAATACGATTATTGCCATGTTGTGGATTTGCCCAGCGATCCGCATTACAACAAAACGGGTTTCGCAACCGAGCCGCCGCCGATTTTATATTTGGCGGCAACTCCAACGGACGGCAGCACAGCGGAAACCGCTATTTTAGCGGAAAACGCCCAACTTACCGAGCCAGCTTTTTTGCAGGACGGCAAAATAATGGGGCTAAATTGCACAAAAGCAAGTGCCCGATTTGCCGTAAATGTGCCAACCGCTGGCGAATATCAAATTGCGGTGGGCTACGACAAAAAATATTCTGTTAATCGGCAATTTGTTTTGCTAACTTTAGCGGACGGCTCTTCGCACGAGATGTGGTTTCCGCCAAGTAGCGGCTGGTATACGCCCGCGCGGGCAATGGTAAATATTCCGTTGCAGGCGGGCGAAAACGTTATTTTGCTGGCAAATCCCATAACTGGGCAAAAAGAAGATACCATTTTTAGGTACGCAAGAATGGGAAAAGCCCTAAAATCCGCCCAAAAAGCCGCTCCTATATATTTCTCCATTTGCGAGCATGGCAGAACAGAACCTTGGACTTGGGCGGCTAATTTTGCTCAATCGTGGCGGGTTTCGCATGATATTGCGCCAAATTGGGCGACAATTATGTCTTGTTATGAATCCGCCGCCGATTTGTGGCAATATCAAAAAGCGGGCGCATACAACGATCCAGATATGCTAGAAGTCGGCGTTGGCAACACAACCGACGACGAAAATTTAAGTCATTTTGTGCTGTGGTGCATGATGAACGCTCCGCTAATTTTGGGAATGGATATACAAAAATCAAGCGAAAACACGCTAAATTTAATCAAAAACGCCGAACTAATCGCTATTAACCAGGATTCGCTTATGTTGCAAGCATCTCGTGTAAAAATATTGGATAATAATGCAAATGGCGAAAATTTGGATTGCCTAATAAAGCCGCTATCAGACGGAACTGTCGCTATTTGCGTGTTTAATAAATCCGATAATCCCGCAAAAAATGTTGAAATTTCCACTAAAAATTTGCACGATTCACGAATTGATGATAAAATTCTGCACAATTTACATCATTACAAAAACTTAATAACGCACGAAGATTTTTCGCAAACGGCAGATATATTGCGTATTGATGAAATAAATCCGCATGGAGTTGTGTTGTATAAATGTAGATAAAATTTTTATAAACTGTAGAAGTGCCAAACATAGGTTACAAAAAAATAGCGAAATCTAAAACGTAACAGCTAAAAATTTTGCCTGTCTGCCGACAGGTAGGACAAAATCTATACAATTTTTTGATTTGGAAATTTTTTGTCCTCAATGGGGTTATTTTTTCATTTGGTGGAAATTGCCAAAATTTCTTGTAAAATTTCGCAAAAATATTGCTTGAAATATTTACATCCTTTAATAAATTTTTATTGAAAAAGTTGCCTTTTTATGATAACATAATAATATAAAATCTGCAAGCAATTTGAAAAAAGGATGATATTTTATGATAAAAATAACAGGTTCACATAATTCGGCAATTTGCTACACAAACGAACTAGAAGCCACCGCATTATCGCAAATACAAGCCGTTTGCGACCGCGAAGACTTCAAAGATAGCAAAATTCGCATTATGCCAGATGTTCACGCTGGCAAAGGTTGCACAATCGGCACAACAATGACTATAACCGACAAAATCGTCCCAGGAATGGTCGGCGTTGACATCGGTTGCGGCATGGAAACCGTCAAAATACAGGAAAAAGAAATCGATTACGAAAAGCTAGATAACTTAATACGAGAAGAAATTCCAACGGGCTATAATATCCGAGATACGTTGCATCCTCTCAATGACGAGATAACTTTGGCGAATCTTAAATCGGCGAATCACGTTAATTTGACACGAGCCAGCCGAAGTATTGGAACATTGGGCGGTGGCAACCATTTTATCGAAGTGGGACAAGCCCAATCTGGCGATTTGTACATTGTTGTGCATTCTGGCAGCCGACATATCGGTTCGGAAGTTGCCGAATATTACCAAGAAACCGCATACAAAACCCTTTGCGGAAATTCTCAAGCACAAATTGACGAAACCATCGCAAAACTAAAATCGGAGGGCAAACACAAGGAAATCCAAAGCACAATCACCGCCATGAAACAACTTGTCAACCCAAATCAACCAAAAGATTTATCCTATGTAACGGGAGAATTATTTGACGATTATATTCACGACATGAAAATTATTCAGCTGTTTGCAAAATTAAATAGAATCGCAATGACAAATATAATTCTCGAAGGAATGGGATTTACAGCGGTTGATAGATTTACAACTATTCATAATTATATCGATACGGACACAATGATGTTACGAAAAGGTGCGGTTTCCGCCAAAAAGGGTGAACGCTTGCTTATTCCAATAAATATGCGCGACGGCAGTCTTATTTGCGAGGGCAACGGCAACGAAGACTGGAATAACTCCGCACCGCACGGAGCAGGACGCATTATGAGCCGCAAACAAGCCTACAGAGAGCTTTCCATGGACGATTACCAAGCCGCAATGACGGGCATTTTCACAACTTCGCTAAATGAGCAAACTTTGGATGAATCTCCTATGGCGTACAAAAAAATGGAAGAAATTGTCGAAAATATAACGCCAACCGCAAAAATTATCAATCACGTACGCACAACTTACAATTTTAAGGCGAGCGAATAAAAAAAACAAAATACTTGACATCTCGTTTTTTGTGATGTATACTGGATTTATGGTTATGGCCCATTGGTCAAGCGGCTAAGACGCGGCCCTCTCAAGGCTGAAACAGGGGTTCGATTCCCCTATGGGTCATAAGTTTGTTGAGTTTGGAAAAAAATTAAAAAAAGTTGAAAATATTTTTGAAAATACTTGACAACAAAATTTATCCATGATATTATAATAATTACAAGTAGAGGTTCACGCTTCTCGCCTTCGCCGTTGGCAAAAGGCAATTACATACCGAAAGGTATTTAATTAGTGTGGGCTGTAGCCCATTTTTTATGCGGATATTTCGCTTTTGAGGAGGTATGTAACATCACTGATTTTATGATCAATGAACAGATTAGAGACAAAGATGTGCGGCTGATTGATTCGGACGGTGCACAATTAGGTATTGTTTCTGCAAAAGAGGCTCAAAAAGTTGCCGATAGCAAAAGGTTAGATTTAGTAAAAATATCGCCAACCGCTAAACCGCCAGTTTGCAAGATCATGGATTACAGTAAGTTTAAGTTTGACCAAAATAAAAAAGAAAAAGAGGCGCGCAAAAAACAACGTACCGTAAACGTCAAAGAATTGCGTCTTTCGCCTAACATCGATACCCATGACATCAATGTTAAGGTAAAAAAAGCCATCGAGTTTTTGTCCGATGGCGATAAAGTTAAAATCACTATCCGCTTTCGAGGTAGAGAACTGGGCAACCGTGAAGGTGCTTACGACATTATGCACAACTTTGCAGAACAAGTTAGCGAATTTGGCGTAGTAGAAAAACCGCCAAAAATGGAGGCCCGCACAATGGCAATGTTTTTATCTGCCAAACAGCAGTAAAATTAAATTTTTAATTATCCCAACTTATCAGTAAAATATACTAATAAAGGAGTTTTTGTTATGCCTAAAATTAAATCTAAAAAAGCCGCAGCTAAACGTTTTAAGGCAACTGGCAACGGCAAATTCAAATATTTTAAGGCCAATAAGCAACATATTCTTGGCAAAAAAAGTTCCAAACGCAAAATGAAATTACGCAAAGGCGCAATCGCCGACAAAACCAACGAATTAGCCATCCGCAGAATGTTACCGTATTCCTAATCGGAATTATTATAAACTTTGACAACAAGGAGGACTTTTTATGGCAAGGGTAAAAGGAGCGTTAAACGCTAGAAAAAGGCACAAAAAGGTATTAAAACTAGCCAAAGGTTATCGTGGTGCTAGAAGTAAACAATATAGAGTAGCAAAACAATCTGTAATGCGTGCAATGGCAAGCTCATTTTTTGGTCGCAAGCAAACCAAACGCGACTATCGCCGCTTATGGATTACCAGAATCAACGCAGCAGCAAGGCAAAATGGGCTTTCGTACAGCCGTTTTATGAACGGTCTCAAAAATGCCAACATAAACATAAACCGCAAAATGTTAGCAGAAATGGCTGTAAATGATGCCGCCGCTTTCACTAAATTGGCTAACCAAGTAAAATAAAGTAATAAATTTGTACTCGAACAGCTTAAAAATAGGTTGATATAGAAAATAAAAATAAACAAGCCCCCAATTTAGGGGGCTTATTTTTACATAACACGTTTTGTAATTTCGCCGTTTTCGGTTTCGGTGGTAACAAAGTGGCGAACAGACATTTCGGGATTATTAAGTAGCTGGAAAAGTTCCTTTTTGAAAAATTCGGGAAATATGTGAATATCCTTTAATTTAGCTATTGGCAACCAATGGAGCGTTAATTTGCCGTAATGTTCGGATACATCGTCAAAATTTTGCTTGGCTACAACTCGCTCCATGAGGAAAAAGAAAGCTATTTCGTGGCACGGAGTTTTATCTGCGCCCCAACTAAAAAAGTTTTCGTGTATATAAGCCAGCTGTTTAATTTTTAGCGATAAGTTTGTTTCTTCAAAAACTTCGCGCATTACTGCATTTTGGATAGACTCGCCAAAATGTACCCTGCCGCCGATTGTGTAATAATGGGGATTTCCAACGTTATTTGCCATTAAAATATTGTTCTCATCATTTAAGATTATTGCGGCAACTCGGTAATTAAAAGTGCCGTTATTGGTTGGCAAGGTAATATCGTTTTTATCCATGTTACATTCTGCCGTCAAACAGCATTCCGATGTTCATCATTTGGTTAAGTTGCGAAGTTTGGCGAGCGTTAAAGTTGAACATAGAATTATTAAATGGGTTGTCAGTTTGCACAAACGATGCAGGATTTCGTGCAGCGTCGCCAGAAAGCCGAGTTAAACGGTTCATAAAGCCAGAATTAGAGCCAACTCTGTCGCGGTTGGCAAAAGCCTCTAAATCGCCACGTTCTGCGGCGGCAGCCATGCGGTCTTCATCGATGGACATATTGCCGTCTCTGCCAACGGTGATTCCCAAGCGGTTGAGCGAAGCACCAGCCGAACGAGCCAAATTGGACAAATCTTGTTGCAAACGTCCGTTGCTTGCGCCTGATCTAGCGGAACTTAACAAGCTGTTAAACGAGTTTACCATGTGTCTGAAAGCGTTAATTTGGCGAGTTTCGTCGCGACCTTGCGTAATACGGGCTGTTCCAGTGCCTTCCAAACGAGCGGTTATTCCTGCACCCAATTCAACATCGTTCGAACGAGATGTTTGTAATGCTCCCGCAAAGCCACGATTTACCCTAAATTGGGCATCTTGTGCTTGTTGCGTGATATTGTTGATTCCCAAAGCGTTTACCAAGCTGCCGCTAACTGTAAAGTTAGGTTGACCACTGTTTGCAACGCCTGTTTCGGACGATTGGAACACAAGCGAACTTGTGCCAGCGTTTGCGTTTCTGCTAACGGATGCTGTAACGCCAAGGTTTCTGTCGTTTACGGCGCTTGCGATACGTTGCTGTACGCTCTGCACAGAATCGCCAGAGCCAACTGTAAAGTTAATATCAAATTGGCGACCGTCCATTGTAATTGAAAGAGTGTTAGCACCCAAGGTAAAACCTGCCGAAGTAGCCGATGCGTTAGAATTAAGAGCAGTTCCTTCGTTGCGTTGTGCGGTTGCAAGCTGTAAAACTTCAACGGACATTCCCGAAACGTTGTTATTACGCAAGCGGTCGGCATTTACGCCTTGAACGCTCAAAATGTCAGTATCACTGGATTCTGCACGAATTGCACCAAATGGCGATTCGCCGCGGCTATCGCCCAAGCCACGCATATGATTAAGCGAGGCAACCATCATGTCAGCACTTTGCCGCAAAGATACCAAACTATTGCGAAAGCCGTCAGATGTATTTGCATTGTTTATGCCAAAACCACCGCTACTACTAGATGTGTTGTTGGCACGGCTAGTTGTTGGCAACAAAGATACCATACTAGCGTTTGTGTTGACTCTTGTTGCGTTAAAACTTGTGTTTAAGTTCATAAGAAATCCTCCCTGAATTTTGGAATTTATTCAATCCCAAAAAAATTAAAACTATCCATGGTCTAATTTTCATTAAAAACATTAAAAATCTTAATACCTCGGTATCATAAAATGACACCTACTAGTAAAGGCTGACCACAAGCCCCTATCCCATAGCCAACCTGCCGCCGAAAAGCGAGTAAAAGTGGCATTTGGGAATACTTTTATCGTTGCGTTTTGAAGTTTTACGCCGACAAATAATTTTTTGCCGTTTTTGCCGTAAGCAAATACTTTCATATATTATTTCGGCAACTTTGATAAATTTCTTTAGCTAATTTGCAAAAGAAATTTGCAATATAAAATCAGTGGTTGCCGTAACATTCCAAAATTTCGCCAAAGTACACATGATGATAATCTTTTTCGTAAAATTGTTGTACAAACGGCGGCATTAAGCTACCTTCGAGTTGTTGCGTAAAGTTAATTTTGCACTCATAATAAAGGTCGCAATCTTTTACAATCGGGCTTTCCACCGTACGAGCCGCCGAAAATGTTACTATTTCGGCTTTGTTAATATCCTTGCCCGATTTTGTGCCGCAAATTGCCAGTTCTTCCTTAAATTTGCCGTCAAACGGAATGCTTATCGTAAAGCTGTCCGCCGAATTGTCAAGCACCTCTTTTGTGTAGCGTTGCGGACGTACAACCGTTATAAAATGTGGCTTTGTCCACATAAATCCCACAAAACCCCACGATATTGTCATTGTATTCACAATGTCCGCTTTATTTTTGACCGTCAAAAATGCTCCCTTGCTCGACAAATTTTCCATTCCTTTATCTAACATAAAGGTAAAATTTTCCATAATACACCTAACTTTCTATATGCGATAACTTTGGCATTTGCCGTAGGGGCGGATAATATCCGCCCATTTTGTCTCACGGGCGGATATTATCCGCCCCTACAAATTGCCTATTTTTACTCTGTTTCGATGGCAACGGTGCAACCTTTCATGTTGCCAGTGTTAATTTTCACTTTCTCCATTTCGCCAGGAGCGACAACTCGGCGTTTTAGCGTTTTTATCACATTTTCGCCGTCTTTTACCGTTATTTTCGCCTTGCGAAAAACGCCATCGCTGCGGAAAAGCAGTTCTATTTCCTCGTTTGGTTGCACAAAATTTGGCGAAACGTAACATACGTTTTTACCTGCCGTAACGGCTATTTTGTTGGTTTGAGATATTTTTGTGCCGTTGCGAATAAAATCGACCGCCGCAACTCCTGCTCTGTATGCCTCGAGCGTTACATCGTCGGCTAAATCGTGAACGTGCAACACATTTCCGCACGAGAAAATGCCATTTACATTTGTAGACAAATCACTGTTGACAATCGCGCCGCCTGTAACTGACGAAAGTTGTACACCTGCTTTTTTTGACAACTCATTTTCTGGGATAAGCCCAACCGAGAGCAACAGCGTATCGCAAGGAATAAACTCTTCCTGGGCGTAAATTGGCGTACGAGTTTCGTCAACAGGAGCAACGTAAACGCCTGTCAAGTTGTAATTTTCGCCCACAATGCGAGTTACTGTGTGCGACAAATGCAAAGGAATCCCATAATCGTCAAGGCATTGCACAATGTTGCGCTTTAAGCCAGACGAGAACGAATTTAGCTCAAAAACGCCGATAACTTCAGCACCTTCAAGGCTCATGCGCCGAGCCATTATCAACCCAATATCGCCAGAGCCGAGAATTACAACACGTTTTCCAGGCACGTAACCTCGCATATTTACTAAAGCCTGGGCTGTTCCTGCGGAAAATATGCCGCGACCGCGAAAGCCAGGAATGCGGAGTGCGCCACGTGTGCGTTCACGACAGCCCATTCCCAAAATAACGGCGTTTGCTTGCACTTGTGCCGCTCCGTTCGGAGAAACGTACGTAACAAGGCGGTTTTCGTCTAAATCGGTTACCATTGTGTTGTTCATAAATTTAACGCCAAGCTGCAAAGCACGGTCTATCAAGCGTTGCGCGTATTCTGGACCAGTTAATTCTTCGTCAAAAATATGCAAGCCGAAACCGTGATGTATACATTGATTGAGAATGCCGCCCATGTGGCTGTTGCGTTCTAGTACGCAAACGTCCGCCAAACCCTGTTCTTTTGCCTTTATTGCGGCAGAAAGTCCTGCGGGCCCGCCGCCAATTATTAACAACTCCATATTTTTTCCTCGCTTAATCCTAGTTCATTTTGTAGAATATCGGTTAATTTTAGTGAGCAAAATCCGCCTTGACAGCGGCCTGCTTGCGATCGTGTTCGCCGTTTAATGGCATCTAAATTGCGTGCGCCAACTGGTCGGCGAATTGCATCGATGATGTCCGCTTCGGTTACGGTTTCGCAACGGCAAACAACGTGTCCATATTTGAGATTTTCCGCAATAAGAGCCTGTTTTTCGGCAAAAGAAAGTTCGCCAAATCGTTGAATTGCTCGTCTTGTTGCCACGTAATCGGCTTTTTTTGTGGGATGCAACTTTTTTGTGATAAGTTTTGTCAACATTAAAGCTATTGCAGGAGCTGCCGAAAGTCCAGGCGAGTCGATTCCCAAAGCGTTGACAAATCCTGGAAAAGGTTCGTCGATTACAAAATCTTTTGACGAATGTTTGGCACGAACGCCCGCAAATGTAGTAATATTGCCGTTTATGGGCAATCCTTTAACGGAAATTGCTATTTTTTCCAAAACGTCCGCCAAACCTGCTTTTGTGGTTTTAACGTCCTCGGCTGTAGTAAAGTCAACCTCTTTTGAGATATTTTCCGAGTTTGGACCAACTATTATGTTGCCGTCCGCCGTGGGAGCGACAAGTACGCCTTTTCCGCTGTTATCTGGCAGTTGGAAAAGCGTGTGTTTCACAAAATTTTTGTGAGCGTTATCCAACAAAAAATATTGTCCACGTTGCGGAATAATTTCTTCGTAATCGGATTTATCTTTTGCCAAAAAGTTGCGAATATAGGCGGAAGAAGTGCCAGCGGCGTTTATTAGGGTTTTGGCGATAAATTTTTGGTTGTCGGCAAAAACCTCAAAAAGACCGTTGTCGGCTGTAATGTTGGTAACTTTTGTTTCGATTAAAAATTGTACGCCGTTAGTTGCGGCGTTTTCGGCGAAAGCAATAGCGGCTTCCCACGGAGAAATTACCGCTGCGGTTTTGGCAAGCAAAGCCGAGTACAAGCCGTCGGCAATGTTCGGTTCAAGTTGATAGGCTTGCTCGGCAGAAATTATTTCCACCTCGGGAATGCCGTTTTTAACGCTACGGTCGTATAATTCTTCGATGTGGCTGTGTTCGGCTTTATCAAAGCAAAGCACCATCGAGCCATTGACTTTCAGGGGAAAATCCAGTTGTTTAGCCAACATTGGGAACATTTTCGCACCCTCGGCGTTAAGTTTCGCCTTTAGCGTACCAGGAACGCAATCGTAGCCAGCATGGACAATTCCGCTGTTTGCCTTGGTTGCACCGCAAGTTATATCGTTGTTGGATTCTAGCAACAGCACACGCAAATTATATTGCGACAAAGCCCAAGCCGCCGCACAGCCCACAATACCGCCGCCGATTATTATTGTATCATAATTTTCGGATACTTCCAATACATTTGACATATAAAACCACCTTATTTTGGGAAATTTGAGAAATTGTAAATTCGATTTTATTATACCATAAATTTTTGGTAATTGCTATAATCAAAAACTTAAAAATTGGACGATGTATAAATGGATTTGTTGTCAACGGATTTGTTACAAATACATAAATATTGAGAATTTGCAATAAATAGTCGGATAAATTGCAAATTATGTAAACATTGCGAATTTGCAAACAACGGGCGGATAATATCCGCCCGTTATTTTATTATTTTTGGGATTTTACCCACTGTTACCTAAAACCAAAGTTAAATCCTAAAAATACACAGCCTTGCCAGTTTTGGAGGATTCATAAATGGAATCCAAAACTTTGGTTACAACAAAGGCTTGATCGGCGGTTACAAATAACTCGCCTTCGCCTTTTAGTGCTTTAACCCAAATTTGAGCCTCTTTTGACGGAGGAGCTTCGCCGCTCGAAAATCCTGGAATGGATTGGGCAACTTTTCCGCCTACCATCGTTACCGATTGCTGTCCTGCGACAACGTGATTTAGCCGCACGCGATCGTCATAAGTATCCAAACCGCCTTTTGTTCCGCATAAAAGCACCATTCCTGGTTTGGTTTCCATGTTTAATGCCCAGGATGCTTTCAAATGGATAACAGCACCATTTTTCATTTTGATATAGCCAACTGCGAAGTCTTCAACTTCGTAAGTTTTGTTGTTCCACGAATCGGGATTGCCGTTTGCCCAGTTAGTTTGCCCTTGTTGCGATGGCTCTAATAATTTGCCCAAGCGTTCAAACGAAGTTCCCACAACATGGTCAACCTCATAATTATTCATCATAAACAAAGTTAAGTCAAGTGCATGAGTTCCGATGTCAATTAGCGGGCCGCCGCCTTGTTTTTCTTTGTCCATAAAAACGCCCCAAGTTGGCACGCCGCGCCGTCTTATATAGGATGCCTCTGCGTAATAAATATCTCCTAGCCAGCCGTCGTCAATAACTTTTTTGGCGATTGCGTTTTCGTGGAAATGCCTGTACTGATAGCCGATTGTTAGCAATTTGCCCGATTTATCACGAGCATCAAGCATTTTTTGAGCATCGGCAGTTGTAGCAGCCATTGGTTTTTCGCACAATACGTGTTTGCCAGCTTCGAGAGCCGCAACAGTAATTTCGCTGTGAGCAACGTTTGGCGTTAATACGTGGACAGCATCGATGGTTTTGTCCGCCAATAATTCCTTGTAATTTGCGTAAGATTTGGCATCAGCAGTGCCGTAATCTTTTACAGCTTTTTCGGCACGTTCTTTAACTATATCGCAAAATGCGACCATTTCAACGTCCTTTTCTTGTTTCATTCCTGGAAAGTGCTTAGCGTTGGCAATTCCGCCACAGCCGATAAATCCAATTTTCAAAGCCATAGTAATTCTCCTTTACTCGATTAGAGTGTTTTTAAGAACGAGCAATCTTCCGCAACGCATTTGAAAATATCGCCTGCGTAATCAAATTCACGTTCTATTATGAAAGCCTCTGCGCCTTGTGCAACAGCGGCATCTCTTACTGTGTTCCAATTTATTATACCAGTTCCTGCGGGAACATTCCACTTATTTTGTTCTTCAAATTTTTTGAGAACATCTGGCGGAATTATCATGTTTCCCTCGGCATCTCTGGGAAAACTTGCAAAGTCGGGAAACGGCTCGGGACCAGCAACAACGGCACATTCTTTAACATGAATCATTTTGAACCGACCAGCATATTTTGCCAAAAACGCAGGAACATCGCAACCGCCGCAAGTTGCCCAGCCGACATCTAGCTGAAAGCAGACATCGTCAGGGTTAGTATTTTTGAGCAACGTGTCCATTAAAGTACCGTCAGGGCTTGGCAAAAATTCGTGGCGATGGTTGTGATAACCAAAGGAAATACCTGCATTTTTGCATTCTTTGCCAACGTTATTAAGCGTTTCGGCAAATGCCAAAGCGGCATCGTAATCTTTAAGCCCATTCATGGGATCGATAATGTAACGCAAGCCCAATTCTTGTGCATATTCCAAATGAGCAGGTGCAAACTCCGACATTATGTGGCTACTAAGTGGTTCAAGCCCTAAATCTGCCAAAATCACTTTTAACTCACTAGCCGCAAGCCCGCCATAATTACCAGACGCAAATTCCACGCCCGTATAACCAATTTCTGCAACCCTCTTCAAAGCACCCACAAAATCCTTTGCAGTCTCATCCTTCAAAGAGTACAACTGTATATATCTCTTTTCCATTTTTACACCTCTTTTACACATTAAAACATTAAAACCTTGGGGCGCTGCCCCCCGCCTGCCGGCGGGCAGGCAAACCCCGCAAGGAGCACGCCCCTTGACCCGCAAATTTGGTTAATTTTATTTTATTGATAATGCGAATCGATGGCTGAAAAATTGCATTTACATAGACCGTAGGGGCGGATATTATCCGCCCGTGTACTGAAAACTGGCGGATAATATCCGCCCCTACGGTAAATTTAGGCAACCATTTAATTTTGCCAATGGCAAAAAATTGATTATTCCCAGGTTTTTAACAAACGCAATTTTCCAAAAATAGCCATAGAAAAATTTGCGGGTCTGGGTACGCGTACCCAGCGGGGTTTGGGGCAGAGCCCCAAGGTTTTGCTTTATTCTTTTTCGCGCAATGCTTCTAATTCACGTTTTCTTGCTTCGATTACTTTTGTTTGAACTTCGCCTGGAGCTTCTTCGTAGCGGTCAAAGTGCATGGAGAATTTGCCACGACCTTGTGTCATTGAGCGGAGATCGGTAGCGTAGCGGAGCATTTCGGCAAGTGGTGCCTCGGCGGAAATCACTTGTTTTGTGCCTTTTTTCTCCATTCCCATAATGCGACCGCGCCGTTTGTTCATATCGCCCATAATATCGCCTGTGTAATCGTCTGGGACGGTTACTGTAATTTTGGTAATTGGCTCGAGAATTGTTGGGCGAGCTTTCATAAAGCCGTCTTTGAATGCAATGGAGGTTGCCAATTTGAACGCTAATTCGGATGAGTCAACATCGTGATACGAGCCATCCACTAGCGTTGCTTTTAGCCCCACAACTGGATATGCCGCTAGCGGGCCCGCTAATACGCAATCTTGTAACCCTTTTTCTACCGCAGGAAAATACGCCTTTGGCACAGAACCGCCAAAGATTTTTTCCTCAAAAATGTACGGCGTATGCAAATCGCCAGACGGTTCAAATTCCATGTGGACATCGCCAAATTGACCGCGCCCGCCAGATTGCTTTTTATGTTTGCCTTGCACTTTTACCTTGGATTTTATCGTTTCTCGGTACGGCACAATCGGCGAAACTAGTTCAACATCGATTTTGTAGCGGTGCTTTAGACGATTGACAAGCACATCAAGTTGATTGTCGCCAACGCCAGAAACAACGGCTTGTTTGGTTTCTTTGTTAATCTCAAATTTAATGGTTTTGTCCTCTTCGAGCAATTTTGAGAACGCGCCCGAAATTTTGTCCTCGTCGCCTTTGCCTTTGGGAACAACCGCCAAAGTAAGCAAAGCCTCGGGAAATTCGATGCCGTGCAATTTGAGAGGTTTATCCTTGTGGCAAAGCGTATCTTGTGTAGCTGTGCCTGACAATTTGGCTATTGCGCCAATATCGCCAGCCCGCAACTCGGAAACCTCGATTTGTTCTTTTCCGCGCATAACGTACAGCTGCCCAATTTTTTCGGAGATTTCCTTGTTTGCGTTGTAGAGCGGCGTATCACGTTTTAGAATGCCCGAAAATACACGGAACAGGCTAAGCCGTCCAACATACGGATCAGCGATAGTTTTGAAAACGAAAGCGGACAAATCGGAATCCTCGGTACATTTTAGGTCAAAAGTTTCGCCATTTTTTTCAGCCGAGATAGTTTCACGCATTTCTGCAGCGGACGGCAAATAGCGGTCGAGCATATCTAAAAGAGGCTTGATTCCCTCTTTTTTATTGAGAGCCGTTCCGCACAAAACAGGCGTAAGAATCTTCGTTTTAATGCCAATGCTAACGCCACGGCGAACTTCTTCGACAGTTAAAGTTTCGTTGCTAAAAAATTGCTCCATAAGTTCCTCGTCCGTTTCGGCGACCGCTTCAACGAGAGCGTTAAAAGCGTTGTCAGCTTCTTCCATTGCGGCGGCGGGAATATCGCGCGGTTGAGCCTCGTAACTGAAGCCACTTTTAACGAGAGTGTCAACGTAACCAACGCATTTTTCGCCCTCAAAAAAGGGAACCATAAGCGGCACAATTCCAGAACCGAAAAGGCTTTGTATTTCTTCCAAAACCTTGTCAAAATTGGCGTGTTCGTCATCCATTCCGTTTACGAACAAAAAGCAAGGCAAATCCATTTCGTGAGCGTATTCCCAAGCTAATTCTGCACCAACTTCAACGCCAGCTTTTGCGGAAATCATAATCAGCACCGCATCTGCCGCCGCAAGTGCCTGTTTAACATCGCCAGCAAAATCGAAATAGCCAGGTGTATCTAAAAAGTTAATTTTGCGATCGCGCCATTCAACGGGTGCAACCGTCATGTTAATGGAAACTTTGCGCCGAATTTCTTCCTGATCGTAGTCGCTGACGGTGTTTCCGTCTTCTACTCTCCCCATTCTGCTAGTAACGCCAGCGACCGACAACGCCGCCTCAATAAGAGTAGTTTTTCCGCAACCGCTATGTCCTAGCACAGCCACGTTGCGAATTTCATTTGCCGAATATACTTTCATAATCTGTAACCCTTCCCTTAAGCCGTTGGGCTTTTTATTTATTATACTGCCCTTTTGGGTTTCTTGCAAGATAAATTTTTCAAATACAAAACCTTGGGGCGCTGCCCCAAACCCCGCTGGGTACGCGTACCCAGACCCGCATATTTATTTTTGCCGTAGGGGCGGATATTATCCGCCCGTCCGACAGGCGGGTCCGCCCGTTTTACTTGACGTTTCGCATTTTTATGGTCAACGATTTGCATTTTGTGGTCAACAGGATTTTTATGGTCGACAAGATTTTTATGGTCAACAGGATTTTCATGGTCAACGGGATTTCTATGTAGTTTTCACGCCATATAATTTGCCTGGTTGTGGCGTTTCGTAAAATTGCGGTAATAATTCAGAAACGGTTATGAGATTAAAATCGTTTTCGGCAAACCATGGAATCAGCCGCTCTACTGCCTTTGCGGTGGCTGGTTCGCTATCGTGTAACAGGATAATATCGCCCTCTTTTACGGTTGACGTTATTGTGTCAAAAGTGCGGTCGGCATCATCGTGGTCCCAATCCATTGGGTCGACAGACCAATTTATCAGTGGATAGCCAAATTTTTTTGCCACGGTTGGCAATGGTTCACGTGCATCGCCAAAAGTTGGACGCATAATTATTGGCGCTTTTCCTATAATTTCGATTATTTTATCGTGAGATTTTTGCAATTCCTGTTCGGCATCTTCGGCGGAAATTTCCGATATTCTGGCGTGTGTCCAGGTGTGATTGCCAATTTCGTTGCCTAATTGTGCCGTTTTTACCAGAGTTTTTGGCATTTTGTCAATGCGATTTCCCCATACAAAAAATGTTGCCTTAAAATTGTACTGCTGCAATAATGCCAAAATACGGTCGGTAAATTTGGAAGGTCCATCGTCGAATGTCAACGCTATATTTTTCATTTTAACATCTCCTTTTTATGCGAAAATTTCGGCTTTACTGCCGTTTGTCGGTTGTTTTGTAACTACAATTTTGCGGTCAATGGTTTCGTTCAAATCGGGTACATGGGATATTATGCCCAAAAGTAGGTTGTTTTGCGATATTTTCGAGAGCGTTTTTATGGCTTGCGACAAAGTTTTTTCGTCCAACGAGCCGAATCCTTCGTCAATGAACATCGCATCGAAGTGGATTCCACCTGCGTAACTTTGAATTTCGTCTGACAAGCCCAATGCAAGCGACAACGCCGCCAAAAATGACTCGCCGCCAGATAGCGTTTTTACGTCCCTTTCGGTTGGATTTCCTTGATAATAGTCAATTATGTTCAAATCTAGTCCGCTTTGACTTCGCCGACTGCTGTCTTCGCGCCGCTTAAATTCATATTGTCCACTGGACATTTCTGTTAGCCGAATGTTTGCCCGCTGGATAATCCTGTCAAAATAGACGGTTTGCATATAGGTTTCCAGACGAATTTTATCTCGTTCTTTCAAAGTGCCGTTTACTGTATTGGAAAGTTTGCTTAACCATTTATATCGATTTCGTGAAATCGATAAATTTTGCAAAGTTTCTTGTATGGTGGACAACGCTTTTTTGTTGGTTGCCAACCGCACAGATATTTCTTGGTTTTCGGCGATGGTGGATTTTTGGGCGATTTCGGCGGTTTGTTTGGTGGTTTGCAATGTTGAGATGTCAAAATTTGCGGTTTTGGCAACTTGTTTTTTTAAGGTTGATATTTCTGTTTGGGTTTGCTGTAACTGGGTTTTGGCGGTTTCGTGGGATTTTTGTGCGGCTTGAAAATTTTGCTCAAATTGCTGTTGTTGTTGCTTTAGCTTGGCTATTTCTGCGATTGCCGATTGTTCGTTGTCAAATTGCAATTCTTCAAGTTGTCTATTTTTGGATATTTCGTCATTTTCTAGCTGTGCCGATAATTTTACCGATATTTCACGGGTTTTTTGCAAATTTTCGGATATTTCCTTTAATTTGTTTTCGTATTGCAATATTTTCTTTTCATTTTCAGCCTTTTGCAATAAATTTTCTTGTTCTTCTTTTATTTTGGAGGAAATGCTCGCAAAATTTTCAGTTGTTTTTTGCCGAAATTTCGCCAATTTTTCCGATATTTCAGATAAATCTTCCAATTTGCTTAAATTATCTAAAAAATTTTGCGATAAGTTCAATTTATCTGAAAAATTTGCTAGGTTGGTTAATAATTCGGCTTTTTTTGCTTGAGATTGCCCCGACAAATTGCTTGCTAACTGGCTTGCGGCGGTTGCGGCGATTTCCGATTTATCGGCGTTTTGCTTGGCTTTTTGCAATTCTTCCTTTGTTGGGGCTTGTTGCGACAATTTGGCAGGTTGAGGATGCTCCAACGAGCCGCAAACTGGACAAGGTTCGTTCGGCTGTAGCAAATCCGCCAAAACTCCCGCTTGTTCGTCTAAAAAGGCTTTGTTAAGGCTTTCGTAAGTTTTTTGCAAATTGCTATAATTGGTTGACAAATTTTTATAATTAGATTTTGCCGCTGACAAATCGGATTGCAATTTTTTGTAATCGTTTGTTATTTTTTGCAAATTTTCTATTGTTTGCTGTTCCGATTGCAGAGTTTTTTGTTGATTTTGCAAGGTTTCCAAAATTATTTCCGTTTTGGATAACTGTTGCAATTTTATTTCTTCCAATAAAATATTGCCTTTTTTTTGGCGATTTTCGAGGTTGGCAATTTCGTTTTTTGCGGTTGTCAACTGTTCCGATTTTTGTTGTATGCTGTCCAACAAGGCTTGTAAAACGGCGTATTTTGGCAAAGAGCGTTCCAATTCGGCTGTGGTTTGGTTTAATTTTTCGTATTTTGGCAAATTTTCTTGAATAGTTGCTAAATTTTGGGTTGATTCGGTCAAGGTTGTTTCTTCTGTTGGCAACCGATTTTTGGCGGTTTCCAGTTTGGTTTGTATTGCTTGTATTTGTGCAGCTGTGCCTAATTGCTGATTTATTTCGCCCAAATTTTTAGCTAAATCGTCCAAAATTTGGGAATTAACCGCCAATTTTTCGCCGTCTTGCGAGATGAAATTTGTTAAAGTTTCGTTTAGTTCAAATTCGGCTGTTTCGGTTAAATTTACGCCGATAACGTTTTTTTTGGCGGTTGTAAGGTTGATATTTAGCAATTCTTCGTAATCTGTTGCATTTTTCAAGTCTTTTTTTACTGTTTCTTGAAATTCCTCGTAAATTTTTGTATCAAAAATTTGGCGAAAAATTTTGCTGCGGTCTTCGGTTTTGGCAAGTAGCAACTTCAAAAATTCGCCCTGTGCAATCATGGAAATTTGCACAAATTGGCTTTTGTTCACGCCCAAAATTGACTCAATCACTTGATTTACCTCGGTTTTTTTGGTCAAAACTTCGCCGTTTGGCAACCGCAATTCTCTTTCTTCTTCCTGGCTAATTAACTTTGATTCGGCATTTTCCCGCTCGTGCTTGGGAACGCGCCGTATAAAATATTTTTTGTCGTGATACAAAAATGAAAAGTCAACGTAAGTTTCGGCGGTTGACTTTGCGTATTTGCTGCGTAAAGCGGTTTCGTTGCGGTTTTCGCCGCTTAATTTGCCGTATAATGCAAAGGTAATGGCATCAAAAATAGTGGTTTTTCCTGCGCCCGTGTCGCCCGTGATTAGGTAAATTCCTCCTGTGCCAAATTTTGTAAAGTCGATTTCGCAAAAGTCGGCATAACAGCCAAAGGCGGACATTTTTAAGTTTAGCGGTCTCAAATAGATTCCTCCTTTATTTTTTGCAAAAGATTTGTCGAATATTCTTCTTGTTCGGTTGTCATCGGCGTTCCGTTTTGGAAAAAATACAGTTCTTGGAGCAACTCGAGCGGCAATTTTAGCGTACTTGTTGGCGTAAAATTTGCCGTTTCGGTGCGACGGTTTTCGTATTGCAGTTTCATAATGTTCGGATAAATTTCTCGCAACCTGCTAATTACGTTGGGTTCTTCCAGTTCGTCCGTCAAAACGATGTAAACATAGTCGTTTGTGGCATTTTTGGGATTACAAATTTCGTCAAAACTGCCCTTTATTTCGTGCATATCTCGCAGCGGAGTCAACGGCAATTCTGAAATTGTGAGATTGCCTTTTTCCAAAATGTCAACCATTGTTACAGTTTTTTTGTGAGCCACTTCCGAAAGGGAATATTTTAGAGGAGTTCCAGAATATCGCAATTCATCTCGAAAAATTCGTTGCGGTTTGTGCAAATGTCCCAAAGCAACGTAATCGAACGGAGCGAACAAATCGGCGTTGACATTTTCTAATCCGCCAATATGCAACTCGGATTCGCTTGTGGTTGCGTTCGTGATAAATTGGTGGGCAAGTAAAATATTGCGTTGCGAAGTGTCAACATCGATATTTTGCAAAACTGCCAAAACTGCATCGTTGTGGGTTTTTATTGAGATTTTTGGAAAATATTGGCGAACAGCAGCGGGTTTTATATATGGCATAAGCCAAAAATTAAGGTTGCCAAATTCGTCAGTTGCGGTAATTTTGGCAAGGTTTCCGTTATAAGTTTGAGATATGTACAAGCCGCTATTATGCAAAAGCGGTGCAACAAAAGAAACACGCTCGGGGCTATCGTGATTACCAGGAATCATATAAATGTTAATTTTTAGATAACTTAATTGTATTAAAAAGTTCTCCAACAATTTTACAGCATCGGTGCTAGGAGTGGCTTTATCGTAAACATCGCCAGCAATTAAAATGGCTTGCGGTTGGTATTTTTGGGCAAGTTGCAAAATTTCGTCCAAAATATGTTGCTGATCTTCAATCATTGAAAATTCATTTATGCGTATTCCCAAATGCAAATCGGCTATATGAAAAAATTTCATGGTACCTCCTAAATGGAAAGCTACTGGTGAGATTCGAACTCACGACCTGCACATTACGAGTGAGCTGCTCTACCCCTGAGCCACAGTAGCGATAAACTCATTATAACATAAATATTGTATCATAAAAATATTTTTTTTACAACTTTTTCAAAAAATTTGCAAAAAAAAAAAAAATGTGCTAAAATTTGTTGATAGACATTATAAAAAGGAGACTTTCAATATGTACAGCAAATTAAAAGATTTATACAAAAATAGCAATTTATACACCGACAAGCCCGTTACAATCGGCGGTTGGATTCGCACAACTCGTGCAAGCAAAGGCATAGGATTTATCGAACTTAATGACGGCAGTTTTTTTCGCTCGGTGCAAGTTGTTTTTGAGGGAACTTTGGACGGCTCGCAGAATGGCTTAACCTTTGACGAAATCGCCAAACTCGGTGTTGGTGCTTGCGTTACCGTAACAGGAAATTTAATTGAAACGCCAAACGCAAAGCAACCGTTCGAAATAAAAGCAACCGCAATTTTTTTGGAAGGGGCTTGTCCTACAAATTATCCGTTGCAAAAAAAACGCCACAGTTACGAGTTTTTGCGAACTATTGCCCATTTGCGACCACGCACAAACACGTTTTCGGCAGTTTTTCGGGTTCGCTCGCTTGCATCCCATGCGGTGCATGAATTTTTCCAAAAACGCAATTTTGTTTATGTGCATACGCCCATTCTCACGGGCAATGACGGCGAAGGCGCAGGCGAGTTGTTCCGAGTTACAACCCTTAAACCTGGCGAAAATCTCGCAACAAAGGAAAACGGCGAACTAGATTACAGCAACGATTTTTTCGGCACAAAAGCCAACTTGGCTGTAACTGGTCAACTTGCTGTCGAACCCTTTATTATGGGATTTCGTGATGTTTACACATTCGGACCAATTTTTCGTGCAGAGCATTCTACAACAACAACTCATGCCGCCGAGTTTTGGATGATTGAGCCAGAAATGGCTTTTGCCGACATCGACAATTACATGGAAACCGCCGAAGAAATGGTAAAATACGTAATAAATTACGTGTTGCAAAACGCTCCCGAAGAAATGGACTTTTTCGAAAATTGGATTGAAAAAGGGCTTATCGAGCGATTAAAATCCGTTGTAAATGCCGCTTTTGCCAGATGTTCGTACACGCAAGCAATCGAATTATTGGAAAAAGCCCAAAAAGACGGCAAAAAATTTGAATATCCCACAAAATGGGGCGACGATTTGCAAACCGAGCATGAACGCTACATTTGCGAGGAAGTCTATAATGCTCCTGTTTATTTGACGGATTATCCGCGCGATATAAAGGCATTTTATATGCGACAAAATGAAGACGGCAAAACCGTTGCGGCGGCAGATTTGCTAGTTCCAGGAGTCGGCGAACTTGTCGGCGGCAGCCAACGCGAAGAGCGGCTTGACAAATTGGAAGAAAGCATTAAACATTTCAACCTAAACGCCGAAGAATATGACTGGTATTTGGATTTGCGGCGGTTTGGCGGCGTAAAACACGCTGGTTTTGGCGTTGGCTTCGAACGATTTTTAATGTACTTGACTGGTATGAAAAATATCCGAGATGTTATTGCATATCCGCGAGCATTTGGTCAAATGAACTATTAGCAATAAATCCGCATATTACTTTCCTAGCGTTCTTCAATATGCCAAAATTATGATAATATAAATAACAAAAGTTTACAAAAGGAGACGTATATGCTAAAATTAGATACACGCAAACATATTGAATGCACAGAAAAGGCATCCTGTTTGGCGACAATTAACAAAATGATAAAACTTGCCCAATTAGCACGACAATTTGGCGTTTTGGAACTGGAAAATATAATTACCGAAAATGACCATTTTATGCTAAAAATTGGCATTGCTCTACTTGTGGACGGCGCAAGCCCAAAACAGGTGCAAGAAATTTTGAACAACCTCATAGTTACATCTTTTGCAACGGGCGAGGAATTGCTAAATCAGTTGATAATAGTGCAGAGCGTTTTGGCTATTCAAGAAAACTATAATCCACGGGTGCTAGAAACCCATTTATACGCTTTTTTGAATGAACTTAATTAAAACACTCTAAAATTACACGAAAGAAAGGGATTAAAATGTTAGATTTGAGGAGCAGGAAATACATCAAATGTCGTAAAGAAGACAAAGCGGAGTGCATTCCAGTAATTGACGAAATTATGCGGTTGGCTGATGTTGCTCGCCGCGAAGGCGTTTTGAGCTTGGAAGATGAAGGCGAAAAATTGGAAATTCCGCTACTTAAAGCAGGAATCCGCCTGGTTGTTGATGGCACCGATCCCGAACTGGTGCAATCAATTTTAGAAACCAATATACTAACAACAGGCAAAACAGGTGCAGAATTATTAACGCAGATTATAGTTTGCAATGGCGTATTAAGTATACAAAGTGGCGAAAATCCTACAATTTTGCTAACAAAAATGTTCGCATTTTTGGGCGAAGATTACATGGACGTTTTATCCGAAAAATTGGATGCCTATCAAAAAGAGCAAATGTTATCTCTCAATGACCACACAATACATATGCCAGTTACGGCATCGGCTGTAAGCACGCCGTTTGAAGAAATTTTACATCAAATGGGCAACCGTGATATTCAGCTAGTTTTACGTGAATTAGAAACTCGCATAATTGCACTTGCACTAAAAGGTGCATCGCCAGCCTTGCGAGAGTACGTTTTGGACAATCATTCTCCGCGAACCGCAAATAATGTGCTACTTTTAATGGAAGCTCTTGGACCTGCGCTTGTCGCCGATGTGGAAAATGCCCAAAATGCGGTGCTTGAAACGGTAAAACGCTTGGAAGATTCTGGCGAAATAATTGTCGTTAATCCCAAACGTTTAGAGGCACATCAAACTATACGGTTTTAGTGGATTTTTATTCGCATAATATACGCAAAGGTTAAAAATTGCAAAATGTAATTATTATTACAGAATTATTGAACCATTGCGGATTTGGAAAAAACGGGCGGATCCGCAGGTATTATCCGCCCGCATTTATATTTTAACATTTGCTACATTATAAATTTTGTGAACAGGAAAAAATTATGGACACAACAAATAAAAATTTAGAACAATTCAAAATTTTGGACGTGCCTTTTAACGGTTTAACTTATCAAGCGGCATTAGCTATTTTATTGGATTTTTTGCAAACTAGTAAAAATCACATAATTGTAACGCCAAATCCAGAAGCGGTAATGTTGGCACAACGCAACAAAAATTTTGGAAAAATATTAAACGCCGCCGATTTAGTTTTGCCCGATGCTATTGGCATAATTTTAGCCGCAAAATGGCTAAAATTGCCAATAACCGAGCGCGTTCCAGGCTGCGACATTACACAAGATTTGCTAAAAACCGCAACAACAAGCAGTTGCTATCTGCTAGGAGCAGCTCCAACAATAGCAGAAAAAGCCGCCCAAAATTTAAGGGAACAAGGCGTAAATGTAGTAGGTTTCCGAGACGGCTATTATAAGCCTGAAGAAATGTCAACTATAATAGAAGAAATCAATCTTCTAAAGCCAGATATTTTAATTTTGGGAATGGGAATGCCACGTCAAGAAAATTGGGCTTTCCAAAATAAGGACAATTTGCCTTGCAAAATAACATTATGCGTGGGCGGCACGATTGATGTTATTGCAGGTAATGTGAAACGTGCTCCCAAAATTATGCGAAAGGCTGGGCTAGAATGGCTTTATCGGTTGGCGACAAATCCCAGCAGGGCAAAAAGAATGTTGGATTTACCACGGTTTGTTGTGGCTGTTGTTAAACGTGGTAAACAATAGGGGATTTTGTAAAAATAGCGTATGAAAAAATGGGGTAATTTAACGAGATAATAGGGAAATGTAGGTGAAATAATTGGGAAAATTGGGCGAAAATGGGTGAAACAATGAGGAAAATGGGCGAAATAATGGAGAAAATGAGCGAAATAATGGGGAAAAAACGGGCGGACCCGCCTGCTGGACGGGCAGGTAATATCCGCCCCTACCTGTAAATCCGCTTATATTTAATTATAGTAAATCAACTTAACAAAAGCCCAAAATTCTAACGGGTCAAGGGGCGAAGCTCCTTGCGGGGGGTGTGGGGGGCAGCGCTCCCCACGGTTTTGAAGTTGTTTGAGTATATACAATTCCAAATTCGTCAAATCATAACCTGCACGGCTTTATCCAAAATTTTGACAACACGCAGGGCTTGTTCTGCGCCAGTTAGCGAATCTGTGCCGTTTGTAATGCAATCTGCAAAATGCTCAACGCTATTTTTTACGACATCTTCCTGTGGAATATACGGAGCAATCATATCGCCAGTCCTGGATTTGAACTCGTAAACGCCGTATTCATCGTGGGGTTCGCGGTGGATTATTCCGTGGTCGTAAATTGCTAATTTGTCAACGTTTTTCATATCGTCAAAAATTAGCATTTTTTTTGTGCCGCCGATTACCGTTTGCCGCTCTTTTAATGGAGAAATCCAGCTAGTTTTTATATGTGCCAAAAATCCGTCATATTTCATGGTTAGATATGTAAGCACTTCCTGGTTGCCATAACGTTTTTCGCCAACTGCACTTACGCCGATTGGCTCTTTTCCGTTGGAAAGATAATCGATGACGGCTAAATCGTGAACAGCTAAATCTAACATTGCGTTCATATCTGGACGGATTGGGCCCAGGTTTACTCGGCTGCCGTCGTAATAGATAATATCGCCTAATTCGCCCATTTCGTACATTTTTTTTACGTATTTTATTATGGGATGATGCACCATAATGTGATCGCAATGCACAACAAGCCCTTTCGATTTTGCCAAATTGCAAATATCTTCCGCCCGTTGAGAGTTGGTTGCAATGGGTTTTTCGATGAATAAATGCTTGCCAGCATTCAAAATATCGAGGGCAATATCATAGCTAAACTCGGCTTGCGTTGCTACTGCAAAAGCATCTACCTGCGAATCGGTCAAAAAATCTCGGTAATTTTTGGAATATGCGACATTATCTCGGTACAACAAATTAGCCCTGTTTAAGGCGGCTTCGCTAATGTCAACGATTGCGTGCAGGTTGGTTTTGGTGGATGCCATGATGTTTCGTGCAACGTTTGGTCCCCAATAACCGTAACCTATGTGAACTATGTTAATATTTTGCATTTTAGTTCCCTTCTAATTTGGGTTATTTGTAAAATTGGGATTTTTTTTGTTGCAGTGGTCGCAAATATCGCTGTGCAAGCGGTTGCCGCATTCGCAAACCCAGCCAATAATTTTAGCAGGATTTCCCACAACTAAAGCATTAGCGGGAACATCTTTTGTAACAACGCTACCTGCGCCAACCATGCAAAATTCTCCCAAAGTAACGCCGCAAACTATTGTAGCGTTTGCTCCGATAGATGCACGATTTTTTACGACAGTTGGCGTAACTTTCCAATCGGCGTTTTCGGCACGAGGAAACATATCGTTGGTAAAAACAGCGTTTGGTCCAACAAAAGCACCATCGCCAATGGTAACGCCCTTGTAAACAGATACTCCATTTTGAATTTTAACGTTATTCCCTATTATAACGCCGCTATCGAAATATGTATCTTTGCTGATAATGCAGTTAGTTCCGATAATTACATCTTCGCGGATTTGCGAGTTTATCCAAACTTTTGTGCCGTCGCCAATTTGCGCCTTTTCGGAAACGTGCGCAAGCGGATGTATAAATTTCTCCATCATACAAACTCGTTTACTACCTGTGCAACGGTTTTTATTTCGTCGTCCGTAAGGGCAGGATGCACAGGAATTGACACAATTTGCGATTTTATTTGGTTCGCTATAGGGAAATTTGTATCAAAATTAAAATGTTCGTAACATTTTTGTTCGGGAATAGTTATAGGATAATGTATGCCATGCCCGATGTTGTTTTTGGTTAAATGGTCGACAAAAGCGTCGCGCTTGCCGTCATGGATAAGCAGACAATATTGATGATAGCAATGTTTTACGTTTGGCAAAACGGTGGGCAATGTAATTATGGGATTTTGGATATTTTTATCGTAATATTGTGCAATTTGGATTCGCCGTTCGTTAAATTTATCGAGTTTTTCAAGTTGACATAATCCTATTGCGGCGGAAATATTTGTCATTCGATAATTGTAGCCGATTTCGTTGTGATAATAGCGAATTTGCATTCCGTGATTTATTAGCAATTTTGCCTTTTCGGCGATTGCCTGGTTGTCAGTTACGATAATTCCGCCCTCCGAGGTTGTCATGTTTTTAGTGGGATAAAAACTAAAAGCGGCGGCTGTTCCAAAACTGCCAGCTTTTTTGTTTTTGTAGGTTGCACCGTGTGCCTGTGCAGAATCCTCTAATAATAGCACTTTGTACTTTTTGGCAAGTGCAACAAAAGCATCCATATCGCAGGGATGCCCCAATAAATGGACGATTAAAATTGCCTTTGTGTCGGGGTTTTCGATTAGCTTTTGCTCAACATTTTCGGGAGTTATGTTAAAAGTGGTTGGATCAATATCGGCAAAAATGGGCGTTCCGCCAACGTAAACAATGCAATTAGTGGACGCAATAAAAGAAAACGGAGTTGTAATAACTTTGTCGCCTTTGCCGATTCCTATTGCACGCAATAAAATTTCCAGTGCAGTTGTGCCTGAAGAAGTTGCAACGCCGTATTGTACGCCAATGTATCGTGCAAAGTGATTTTGAAATTCTTCGGTGATTGCACCGCTTGCTAGCATTCCGCTGTCTAAAACTTGCTGAATTGCTTGTATTTCTTTTTCGTCAAAAGTTGGTTTTGCTATGGTTATCATTTTTTCGTACCTTCCTAGTTATTTTAACACCATCCTAGTGCTTTGTGGTTACATAAATATATTCGCCATATTCATTATAAGATTAACAGGTTGTACAATATTTCCAAAAATTTCGATTTGTTCGGCAAGGTTGATTTTTTGGGCTATTTCGGTAAAATTTTTGTTGTACTTTTTGGCAACGGCAAGTACATCTATATAAATTAGTGGCAGAGATTCTTGTTGCAAAAAATAATTTAGTAACTCATTTATATTATAACTTGCAACTTGGCTTTCGTCAAGAAATAATCGAAGTTGCTGAAGTTTAATATATGGGCTGTTTTGGTTTGTTGTGGTGGCTAAAATATTTTTTGCTAGGTTGATTTTGGAGATATTTTCTTGTGCGGATATTTCTAATTCTATTGTAGTAATTATATCGATATATTGTTTATCGGTCGGCTGATATTTTTCGGCGAAATGGCTGTGTAGGTTTGCCAACATTTGTGGATTGTGGTTGATTATTGCGGTTGTTAGGCTTTTGTAGCATTCGTATTGGTTTATGGTAACGGTAGAATCAGCTGTTGTGCGTAACATTGGCAAATTTTGTAGATAGTCAATGGCGTTTTCCAAAAGATTAGCTGTTATGAAGGTTTGTAGTATTTTTTGGATAAATTCAATGTCTGGTATGTTGGGTAATAATGTATAGGCTAAAATGCCATATAATTCGTTGTTGTCAACTTGTTTTTTGAAATTATACGCCTCTATTAGAGCTTTGTTTGCATCCACCAATTTATTTTGTTGCAGGAAAGATAAACCTTGTTGATATTTGAAACAATAAGCCGTTTCGGCTAATTTTGACTTTGGCACTTTTTCAAAATATTCTTCTACAATATCAATTATTTTTTGATATTGATTTGTTTGTGCGTATATATATATGTACGTATGCACAAATAAAGGGTAAAAAAGTGGATAGCTATACGGATATTTTTCGTCAAATTCGGCTTTTTGGGCTAAATTTATGCCTGTATCGGCGTATTTAAGACAAGTTTCAACATCGTGAGTATGTATAATATATGATAAAAACAAAAAAATATTTTTATAATTTGTTGGATTTTCCTCTAAAATAGCTAACATAGAACGCATATATTTTTCGTCCTTGCCTTTTTCTTTTGATATAGCTGAATCATTTCCGTAATGTAAGATAGTGGAGTTTAAGTTTTTAGTTGGTTCTTCGAACGGTAATAGACGTTCATGAATTTTGTCATGCCATTGCATACCTTCAATTATTTTGAAAAATCGCAAAGGTTTATTTATTGTTGGGCTATTTTGAATATCTGGCTCTTCTGTTCGTTTTACAGTGGCTGTGCCGTAATTTTTGTATTCGCCGCTATTAAAAAAATCAATTATATTTTGTACATTTTCAAATATTTCATCGGGATCTAAAACAAGAAACCACTCGCCTTTAGCACGTTCAAAACCTTGTTGCCTTGCCCAACCAAAATCATCCCGCCATTCTATTTCGAAAACTTTGTTTGTAAACTCTTTAGCTATTGCTATCGAGTTATCGGTTGAGCCTGTATCGTGAATTATAAGTTCGCTGTCAACGTTATCTAAAATGGGCTTTATTGCGGTTAGACAATCTCGCAAAAAACGCTCTTCATTTTTCATTATCATTCCTATTGTTAAAAGCATGGTGGATTCTCCTTGTTATTTTTAATGCTACATAAAAATATTCGCCATATTCATTATAAGATTAACAGGTTGTACAATATTCCCCAAAATTTCGATTGATTCGGCAAGGTTGATTTTTTGGGCTATTTCGGCAAAATTTTTGTTGTACTTTTTGGCAACGGCAAGTACATCTATATAAATTAGTGGCAGAGATTCCTGTTGCAAAAAATAATTTAGTAACTCATCTATATTATAACTTGTGGCTTGGCTTTCGTCAAGAAATAATCGAAGTTGCTGAAGTTTAATATATGGGCTGTTTTGGCTTGTTGCGGTGGCTAAAATATTTTTTGCTAGGTTGATTTTAGCGGAGTTTTCTTGTGCGGATATTTCTAGTTCTATTGTGGTAATTATATCGATGTATTGTTTATCGGTTGGTTGATATTTTTCGGCGAAATGGCTATGTAGATTTGCCAACATTTGCGGATTATGGTTGATTATTGCGGTTGTTAGACTTTTGTAGCATTCGTATTGGTTTATGGTGATGGTGCGTTTTGGCAATTTGCGAGTCATTGATAAATTTTGCAAATATTCGATAGCATTTTGCAAAAGGTTGGATAACACAAACGTTTCCAATATTTTGGAAATAAATTCTTCGTCCGAAATGATTGGCAACTGAACAAAAGAATACGCTGGCGATAACTTGTGATTATCCATTTGGTCTTTTAATTTATATGCTAATAAAGCGGATTTGTTGGCTTCCAAAAATTTATGTTCGTTTATGTAGGCTGTAATTTGCATATATTTTAGCAAAAAAGCGTTATCTAGTAGTTTAGATTTTGGCGTGTTTTCAAAGTAATTTGCAACAAAATCGATGGCTTTTGTATATTGTTGGTTTTCAACATACATTGCAGTCAACAACTGTGCAAAAGAAGCGTACATAAGCGGACTTCGCAAATATTCTTCGTGCAATTCGGTTTGTTTGGCTAAATTAAAGCCCATTTCGAGGTACTCGATAGTAATTTGCGGTTGATTTATATAATTAGTCGCCAAAGAAAATATATTTGTATAGTTAGTCGGATCTTCTTTGTAAATATTTTGCACAAGATTAAAATAAAGTTGGCTTTTTTTTTCAGAAATTTCGCCTTGCATAAGCCCATAATGTAACATTAAGCAATCTAACTGTTTGACAGGCTCTTCGTAAGGAGATAGATGTTCATGTACTTTATCATTCCACTGCATACCGTCTATAATTTTGAACAAGCGCAATACTCTACCTATAATTTTGTTTTCACTAGATTCAGGATTATTATCCCTGTTGACAATAGCAGCACCGTATTTTTTGTAATCGCTACTGTTAAAAAAATCAATTATTTCTTGAACATCTTCAAAAATTTCATCGGGATCTAAAACAAGAAACCACTCGCCTTTAGCACGTTCGAAACCTTGTTGTCTTGCCCAGGCAAAATCGTTGCACCATTCTATTTCAAAGACGTTATCAGTAAACTCTTTGGCTATTGCTATCGAGTTGTCCGTTGAACCTGTATCGCAAATTATCAGTTCGCTGTCAACGTTATCTAAAATTGGCTTTATTGCGGTTAGGCAATCTCGCAAAAAACGCTCTTCGTTTTTCATTATCATTCCTATTGTTAAAAGCATGGGGATTCTCCTTTATTGTTTTAGTTAAACAGCATTTTACGCATTGTCGGAATATCAGAATCAGCCGGATTAATTTGTGCGTAAGTTTCAAAAATTTGTTGTGCTTGCGTTACGTTGCCTGTGTTTAGAATTTCGTATATCATGGATTTTAGGCGGTCGATTTCTTGTTTTAGCTGTGCTTGCGGATTTTGCTCAACTTCAATTTGGCTGTTATCTATTTGCTGTATGTAATGCTGATATAATGGAGCATATTTTTCAGCAATTTGTAGATACTCAGTAAAATTTATATCTTCTTTTTTATTTTTATATGCTTTTGCTAAATAAAAAATTGCAATGTGTTCGTTAGGCAATAAATCAATATTTTCCTCGTTATATGTATTTGTGGAGTATAACATTTTACAATAACGGTGCGAAATATCCACAAACAACTCAAATATTGGTTGACTTTGCGTTTCTTCCAATTTATTTTTTAATGTGTTTACAATTTTATACAAAAACCGAATGGGATTTATTTTTTTGTCAAGTACAAATATTTGAGTGTTCAATTTTTGATATATTTCTGTGAAATATTTACCATATTGTATAGCAATTACAAGCACATCTGCATATATTATTGAAATTTCTGTTTGTTGTGCAAAATAAGCTAAACAGTTATCTATATCGTAATTTTGCGTATTCAATTTGTCAATATTTAATTGGATTCGTTGAAACATGACAAATTGACTTTCGTTATTATTTTTTTGCAATATAATATTTGCCAAATTAGTTTTAGTGGCTT
>JGI24700J35501_10930883_pt1 | contig 33786 bp, 34 predicted proteins | sample TergutTh196P1_FD_35501 | JGI IMG/M metagenome (IMG submission 35501)
TCCTTAATCAGCTTATGGTCAATGAGAAATTTGCCCAACGCATTGACAAATATAGTGTTTTTCTCCCTTAAACTTACACACTTTTCTTGACAAACCCACAATTGTCTAGCTGTCTTTTATAATCTATATCCTCTTTGAAAAATAATTTTAAATATGTGGTTAAAACCAGTATTCCCATTACCTATCCCACCATTTGATCCTGTTGTACTAGCCAAACTTGGCTTCCCGATGGACTAAATATTTTGGCGAGTACGAATTTTTTTGTTTAACCTCTTGCAGATACCACATATACCATATCCTTCATCTCACTTCCAAATCCTACATTAAAAGAATGAATACGTCCTGAAATTTATTGAATAATTTCTTCAATACATTCTGATATATCTTCATGAACATTCTCACGATGAACACTGTACCATTCTTTCAAAGGCTCTCGACTCAGCAAAATATCCAGTTTCTCGGCATAGATCAAAATATCAACCATGATACTTATAGCTTCGAACTTATTTTCATATTTTGTACAGATCAAGAAAACCTCAAGTAGTGTATTCCAAAGTTCTATTACGACTTCAGAACTTGCAACTGGCTTTTCAAGATAAGGTGAGGAAAAAAAGTCAGATATATTTCCAAAAATTTCATACATATTGTCGTAATTATAATCAAATTCATTTTTAAGCTTTTTTATTTCATCTCTCAAAAAATCGTCATTATTCATTTTTAATACACTCCTGGAAAATTTAGAGGATAAATACTTTATCATTATAATAATTTCATATGTAGCAGTTGATCTAACTTTTGTCGCAGTGCAACAATCTGCTCTTTTCCATATTCATTCTGTTCTAACCTAACAATGTCCTTAATATACAGAGTACATGCTTCTATCAATTCCTTTTTGAAATCTTTAAAAGAGATTTTCGTATTGCCAAATTCAAAGGTTTCATAAGTCTTATTTTTTAATTCGTATGCTACATTAAGAGTTCCATTTGGTTTATCAGCTAGTACTACTCGAATATTCAAATCATCATTATTTTTTTTAAACTCTAGCCAATGCTTAGGTGATTCGAAATCATTTAGTGCAACATATGTTTTTGAATGTAGATCAAGAGCAATTTGAATTATCGCCTCAAACCATATATATAAATGCTCTGTCCCCATAATATCCTCAATATCTTCTGAATAAATCGTTTCACCATATACATTTTCATTGTAAAACATTTGATAATATCCCATATCTCCGGGAAAGTGCATCCCTTCTTTAGCCACTCTATACTTAACTTTAAACATTTAAAAACTCTCCCTTATCTAAAATCTGAAACTTCAAAAGTATGACTGCCCCAAGCTGAATTTAAATTTCCATTAGTCATATGAATTGTAATTGCTTCACCGTTAACAATTACAGTATGTGTCCCATGCGTAATTCCTCTTGAAGTCAACATATTAAAAGCCTGTTGCACATGTTGTGCCACATCATCCATTGTCCAGTGTTTTGGAAAAAATGATGTCTTATTCAATTTAGCTTGTAGTTGCGTATCAGTTAAATGTTGTGCTTGTTGTACCATACCATCAAAGGTATGTTTTTTAATATGTTGCAACGTTTTATTACTTATTGTTATTTGTAAATTAAGTGGAATTGGGTTTTGTCCAGCTGGCGGCTTTGACTGTACAAATGTGTCTGGTACAACATCAGAATTTACACTCGGATTTAGCTTTGGTCCTGATTGTGGCTGTTTCGGTATACTAGGATTCCAACCACTAACATGATGAACAGCTTGCCCAACATTTCCTGCAAACTGCATCAAAGAAGCAGTATGTAAAAAAGTATACCAATCATGAAAGTTAGCTCCCTGCTGAGCCGCAGTAAAAGTTAAAACAATTTGTAAATCAAGGTCCCCCAGTCCGACAAGCATCCAATGAGAATCCCTAGAATTACTCACACCTGCATCATCTAAAAAAGTACGTATGAGAGCGCCCTGACCACTAGGATTTTCATTTAAGAGCCTAAACAGTTTTGCACGTTGAGACAAATCTAAATGCATTGCCAATTCTGGATCACTTAGAAAAATGGTTGCTTTTGGCGAAAGGTTAGCATTCATTATATTCTGTAAGTCGGCAAGAAAGGCTCGGGCAAATTCAAGTTTTTGCTCATCCGTCCAATGAGATGGAAATGGAATTCCTCTTTCCATTAAATCTGCCAAAAGTGCTTCTGCTGGGTCTTGGCTTTCCAACCCTAACTCATCAATAACGTCACGGTGATGCTGTCCTGATTCTGTAATATACAAAATCCCTTGTCCGTGGTGACAAAACATATAGGCACTGTTTTGCAACAAAGTTTCAGTGCCTGACCCGTCACCCGACAGTCTAACTTCTTTATCAGTGTCTTGCCACATCAGGTGTTCAATATCTGGCTTGCATTTTCCATCAGCACTGTATTTACACTTCCCACATGGATCAAGATCTCCCAGTTGATCTACGGCATTTATGTGTGCAGTACCGATACTGTCACTAGGACGCCTTGCTCTTACTGCTTCTGAAATAATCGTCTGATCATATGCCGTTAGCCCTTCAACCGCACCAAATACGGGATCGAATTTGATGTCCATATGATCTAACATGGTTTCATTGTTAGCATTAAATATCGGGATGTGTTGATGACTTCCATATGCACTAAAACCTGCTGTATCAAAGCCAATTGCTGTAATAACTTGATGATCCATAGGTGTTACCATTCTTCCACCTACTTGACTAGGCGCTATGTCAGCTAGATTGCGCTCCCTTTCTTTCTCTGTTAATTTTCTCATTAAGGAATTACTTTGATATTCTTCCATGGACGTACAAACAACCCGTGCGCCTTCTACCACAAATTGTGATCGCCCTAAATGACCAGATGCTTCGTGGTACAACGCATCTACGATTAATGCTCGAATGGTTTCTCTTTCTTCTTGTGTCATTGGCGCTCTTGGTGGGGGAGAATTCAAATCTGCAGTTAGGCCTTGAACGATACTTGATACATGATCATCAATCATGGGATCACCTCCTCCTCATTATTTTTAGGAATGTGGTATCCACCATTTAAGCTGTAATTTCCTAAATTGGCAATGGTATGTGGAAACATGGTGTCTTCTACTGGTTTTCCAGCCATCACTTGGCTCATGGAAGCAACAGTACCACCATTGGCAATTTTCGCCACACTCCCTAAGGCACGTAAGCGTATCATGGCATTCTCATCTAGCGCACGCATATTGGTATTAGGCACCGCTCCTATTGCGGCATAGGATGCTTGCCAATGATTGAGGTCTTCTGCTTTAGCTCGATTGGTTTCCTTATTTCCCATTGATGTTTTTAATGCTTCACTTTGTTCTGTCCCTTTATTCATCACACCACTCGGTGCATAAATGTTAAAGTCCTTACAAATTTCAATGTTTGATTGGCTCGTTTTCATTAAAATCCGTTCAGGTGCTTGGATAAATAGTTGTTCACCATGAAGGTTAATGTCACCCTTGGCATTCAATCGAATCCCACCCACTTGGTCAACAAATCTAACGTTGCCACCATTTGCTAGTGCGATGCCCACAATGCTTTCTTTACCCCCTTGAAAAGAGATCAAGTCTGGGTACAATCTTAAATGCTGTCCATAAGGGTTGGATAAGCCACGATGGTTTTCACTTAGATAAGTACCCTCTCTTCTTAACACATGGGTGGCAATTCCTTCTTTCTCATCTTCACTTTGGAAGGTTAACACAACCCTTGAACCGACCTCAGGCATGATGTAACATAAGTTTCCGACTTCGGGTGTCCACTTCCATGGATAATTGGTTTCTTCCACATCAAAGCCAAATTCAATCCACACCGATTCATTTGCCACACGAGAAACCGTTCCTTCTAATTGTAACCCAATGAGACGGTCGTTGTAAAGTGTTGGGTAGTGAAGTAATCCTGCTGTTCCCAATGTATCTTCATAGTACAGTTCACCTGTTTCATCTAATCTAACCACGCGCTTAATGACTGTAAATCGACACTGTTGGAACTTGACATAATCTCCAATTTCCCATGTTTTTAAATGTTTGACTTTCAAATAACTGTAATCTCTTTGGTGGTAACCCGCCCCATAACCACCTTGTTCGAAATACTTTGAACTTATACCAAATTCTAAAATGCTTGATTCATCTAATGCTTGTTCAAATCCTTTACGAATGCCAAAGTAAAAATGTGGTTTGTCCACATAAAGTGCTGTCTGAATGGGGCAATTGAAGTGACTGGATAAGCGGGTGAGAAAGGACCAATCATCTTCTTCGTATTGAAAAAAAGGGTGTTCAATCTTGCGGTCATTCACATGCCAGATGCTTTGACCTCCTGAACCTGCCATCACTTGTTTCACGATTTGTTCGAAGGTTTGGTTAGGGTTTTGAAAGGAACGGTTCTTTTTTTCTTGTTCTAATTCAACAGTAAAGCTCATGGCATAAACATCTGCCATAAGGACACCACTTTGTTGTTTACAAATAATGGTATCTATTTTTCCCATAAACAGCCATGGATTAGGGTGTTGGCGGGTGTCTAAAACATAGATGTGTCCGCCCATTGGATGAGCTTCTAAAAAGTGTTGTTGGTGTTCATTGTCGATAATGACACACATCTGTAGCCGTCCATGGTCGTTTAATTGTTCCTTGATCTCTAAGGTTAACAACGTCTTAATAGGTAGGTCTGATTCGATTTCAATGGATGTATGACATTTGATTCGCTCCATCTATAATCTACTCCTCTCCGATTTGTTCATTGGTTTTAGTGTTGTTTCTTTTAAGCCAATGCCAATGGTATTGTTGGTTAATAAACTCTCAGCTAGATCTAAACGAATCAAGATACAATGGGCTTGATTGATATTGGTAATGCGGACAATGGTTCGATCTCTTAACAAGCTGCCATCTACTTCAGCGTGATGAATCACACTGCGATTCCCACCAAATTGGCTGTTTGCAGTTAATGCGGCAACACCTTCTAAAGACGGTATGTAATAAGGCTCGCTCCGTGCTTTTTCCTTGTTTGACAAGATCACACGTACAAATCGTAAGCTAGGTTCATAATATTCAAGCACTTCTTTTGCTCCCTTGCTTACCATAAAGCAAGGGTGGATGATTACATCAGTCCAAACCGTTTGCACCCGTTGCTCAATTTGAAAAACCATATGTTGTGAAAGTTTATCATGTTTTTTACGCCCTAATGCCTGTGGGTTTAAGCCACCGTACCCATACACTGGTCTTGGGGGAACATAGGCTTGATCGACTTCTAAAATAAAGTATGTCATCTCACAGCTCCTCCAATAAGCGAACTTCGCCTAACTCTGCACCAAAATAAATGGGTGGTAAGGGGATATCTTTTGGAAATTCCAAAAACAGCTGTTTAAAAAACGTCGCACTTTCCAGATAGAGTAATTCCATATAATACCGGCGAATCTCCTCTTCTTCACTTGCCATCATGCGAAAAAATTGTTGGCGCAACTTTCGATGTAATCGGTCTAAATCTGCTTCTATGTCTTGAAATAACACAGACATATTCAGGTTGTAAGTAGACGGATAAAGTTCAACAAAAGGTGCGCCTTCGTAAACGGCGAGCTTAAAGCGATGGCTTTTTGTGACATAACTGCTTTTTAAATAGGTTAAAACCACGTTTTTGTCCCTTTGATTCATTTTTTCAAAAAGGGTCTGTAAGTCAGGTTTAAGACCACCGGTATCTAATTGTTCCCACCCTTGCTTCCGCTTCGTTACGGCTTCTTTAATTTCTGCTTCAATGGCTTTAAGCATCATTGGTAGACGTTCCATCACAAAACACCCCGCTAATTCATGTTGATTTTACCACCAGAAATATCAATGTCATCTTTCATATGAATCCGAGATGATTTCTGCTGAATGCTTACTTGATCTGCTGCTGATAGGTTAATGGCTGAATCACTATTAATCCGAATCTGTTTACCTGACCGAATATCAATGGCGTGGTTGCTGTTAACGGTAATGCCTGTTAACCGTGACAGTTCTACCAATTCTCCTTGGTTGTCTCGAAGAAGAATGCCATCAGGTGTCATTAAGATTTCCATGTTTTGTTTGTTTTTAAAAGACTTATGATCAGGGTTCGTTCGACCACCTGTTGTACTTAAATGGACACTGCTTGCCACATAGGCACGTCCTTCATTTGCCTCGGGAAAAATCAAACGCACTTCAACACCTTCATCAGGTAAAGCATACCACCCTTGACCGTCTGGTGTAGAATAGACGGTTGCATAGTCAAACCAGATTCGATTGGCAATTTCTTTTTCTTGATTTTCAATGCCATGGATTTGTACTTGCACAGCGTCTTTTCTTACTTTCGTAACCGTTGCGCTTAATGATAAGCCTGTTAGCGGTAGCGGTAAGTGATGCGGTTCAGTTGTTGGCAAGGTTGTAAACAAGGTGTAATCATGCCACAATTCTCCACCTCGCAGTTGGCTTTCTATTTTTCCAATAATGAGCCGTTTGCCATTAAATATGACAGGCTGACCCAATTCGTAAATGTCCCTTATGCCAACGTGATAGCTTCCTTGAATCGTTGTTGATGAATGAGTTGTCGATGATCTTGAGAAGGTAAAATGACTTGCGACCAACTCGCCTGCGGGTCTTTGATTGATTAAACCGATATGAAATCTTTTTCCTTCTGTGCGAAATTCTGGAAAAATAGGTAAACCTAGACGATTTGCCAACCGTTTTGAAAATGCCCAATCGGTTTGGCGGTATTGAAGCAAAAAATGACCAATGGCTGCATCTTCTTGATGATGTAAGATCATCTCGCCATTTGCAGGTTTTAAACAAGTGGTTAACACCGATTCATAAGTTTCAGAAACATCTTGAAATGCCCGTGTACGCAAGGATTGATCCAGTAAAAATGTACCTGTTTTTATTTCAACTTCCATGGTATGTAATTCATGTTCTGAATGGATGATTAAATGGGTGATGACACCGTTAAAAAGTACAATTTCTTCATCATTCTCATCAATGGCTTTTCCACATACCCACTGATCAGTTGATGGGTGTCGGTAGTAACGCAAGCGATTTTCTTCTGAAATCAACCCCTTGACCCGTAAAACACCATGTTCTCCCATTTCTTTCGTACACGTCCACTCGAGGATACTCATTAATTCAAATGGTTCTAGTGTTAATTGAATGGCTCTCATCGGTATTCCTCCTTTATGGGTTCTATTGTTTCAAACATTTGTAGCACCACTGGTTTCCAGTCAAGTTGTTCTTGGATGAGGCAATTAAAAGTGACTTGTAACATCTTTTGCTTAATAAATGTAACCAAGAAGATGTTGTACATGTCTTGATCCATAGCATGGTTTCGGAAGTCAAACCAGTAGCCGTCAATGTTTTCTACTTTTGTACACATCCCAAAATCCAAGCCCAATTCTTCTGAACTCAAAACATCTTTTGTGTATAAACTCACCCTTTGAGCATCTTTATCTTTTAAATGATTGGGAAATAGGCTAAACCCCATGTTCACATTTAGGTTAGGTGTTGTGATGATGTGTTGGGGGCGAAAGGAAGAGGTGTACTTGATTTGAGCATACTCCTCTAGCATGATGATAAAATCCGTAGGCAATCGCATGGAAACAAGATTTAAAACACCCTGTCGTTCAAATTCCCGAATCTTGCCACCCATATAAACACCTTTTTCTAAAGATGTATACTGCTGTTTGAGCTTTTCCCTTCGTTGCTCAATGATTTCTTTGTCTAAAAATTTTGGTCGATAGGGTTTTTCCATGTTGTCCTCCTTATGTTGTTCATCCTTTGTTTTGATTCTAGTCTGTTTCTTCTGAAGTTGTATCCATTTTTTCTAATAAAAGATCATTTTTCTCCTTCGATTCACCAATCATCAATGCAAGCTCAGATTCTTCCTCATTTGAATCGCTAAAATCGTCGAAACCATTATCCTTAGCAGACACCCAAAAATCTTCTTTTGTCAGTGAAAGTTCAGGGTCGCCTTGTTCTGATTCTTCGGGTGGGGTCAGGTCATCCTCAAATGGGGAAGTTTGAACAAGTTGCCATTCACCCGCCTGTTCTTCCCATGTTAGATGGTTATTGCAGAATAAGATTAACTTAAACATACCATCTCCAATGGTCATCACATCGCCGTCATTTAATGTCACTGGTCGAAAAACCCGCTCGTTATTTAATATCATTGTTCCTGTGTCTGGAATTAAGGTTGTTTTCCCGTTCATTGGATCATAAGAAATGGCACCATGTTTCTTTACCTTGATTTGATCGTCCCCTAAAATCCGAATGTGCATATCAGGTGCTTGTCCAATAAAATTCTTCTCCGCCACAAGGCGATAATCCCGCCCACGATTTACGCCAGATAAACAAACAAGCCACCCAACAACTGGTTCAAGCGGGAGCAACAGTTTATTCTCTGGCATTCCTGAAAGATCACCCTCTAGCACTGAAAAACAATACGGGCATACTGCGCCATATCGACGGTAAGAAAAAACATGACCTTTTGGACAACGACTAAGCCCAGACTTTGGATGTTCTGCATGTTTCAAAGGTTATCCACCTCATTTAAAATAAAGATTAAAATCACTTTAAAAATCAATATGATGCTAAGGCAATCGCTTAAATACCGTTGGATAACATATTATCTTTAACTTTTAAGAGATTGCCTTCATATAATGTAAATTATAGCGGACTTTACAGGTATATACAAGCACATTCCGACAAAAAAACGAGGTAAGCGAAAAGCCAAGAAAATTAAATGCTTCGTCGCATCTCATTTCTTGGCTTTTAATTGTATAGGGCTTGCTCTAAAAAGATGACATTAGTTTTCTGTTTGTTCGGTCGTTAACGCCTTTTATCCTACTTGAGTTTTTTATTAAATAGCGCTTTTTTAAGAATTGTAAGTAAGTTGCCAAGTTACACCAAATGGGTCTTGCACCCAAGCATACATGTTGGCAAAAAATTGTGGACCCAGTTCCATTAAGACCACACCATTTTCTGCAAGTTTATCATAAGCACTGCGGATCTTTTCTTCGCTTTCAAATGTCACTGCAAGTGATACAAAACAAGATGGGGCAAATACCTCTGGCTCATGAAAATCTGGATTTGTATCAGAAAACATGACCTCAGTGCCGCAAATGGTCATCTTGGCATGCAGTACCTTATCTTTCATTTTTTCCGATTCGGCGTTTGAAGAACCTGAATCACCCCAACGCATGATTTCTTTATTCGTTACCTGAAAAACCGCTTCGTAAAAATTAATCGCTTCATTTGCTTGTCCTTGAAATGTAATAAATGGCTGTAACATCATTTTCTCCTCCTGTTCATTCATTCTTGAGTATGATAGCATAATAGCTTGTACAATAAGTTTACCCTATTGAACGCTATCAATCTATGAAAACAAGCTGTGATTATATCGAAATCACATTTTCAGTATCGTAATCATAGCTAAGATTATACATTGTTCCAGGTGCTAAATCGATTTTACCATCAAGCCATGTCACAATTCCATCTACAACCCTTGCTGTTTTAAAGTTATCAATAGTCTCCAATGGCTTAAATGCTGGCTTATCAACTATTTCCATAACATCAAAAATCCTAACTTCATTGGTACTAAACGTCACAAGCATTGTCAGCGTTTCAAAAACTTTAACATCTGTAACGGTCAATTCTTTATTCATTCCATGTACAATCATTTATCTCACCTCTTCTTGTCAATTTTAATCTGTGAAAAGTTTTCTCCGTTAACTGCCTTATTCCATGCATCTTCAAACTCTTTTTCATATTATTTGGCAAGTCCTTGAATTATTTTAAGTTGTTTCGATGGGATTGAACCTGATAGTAACGTACCATCAAGCCCCACACTTGCATTAAATTCTCCATACTTTACATGAAAATGGGGTAAGCTATGAAAATCAAAATCCATAAAATAGATGTAAATAATTATCCCGTTAAAGCTTAATAATCTCGGCATCAATCCGCCTCCTCTTAGTATTACCATTTAATCCCTGTTAAAGCATTTTAGGGCTTCAGTGCTCGCCAGATGGCATTTATATTCCTTAGTTACTCGTATAAGACCAAAAATAAGGACACTTCGTTAAGACCATTATACCATGAATCGTGTTCTTTGTGTGGTACATGATGATTTTTTATTCAAGGGTACGTTTTCGCATGAGAGATAGCCCCGTCATGTAGCAACCCATTGATGTTCCAAGAAGCAGCAGTGTGGAGAAGAGAAAGTTTGTGGTAAAGGAACCGAAACGAAAAGTGATGCCAAAAAAGTAATTAAGCTCAGTTACGAGTTCGGTTGGTGCACCTAGGTCGTTTAAGACAGGACTTGCTAAGAGTTGGCGAAACATACTCGCAGTATGGCTAGTTGGAAATAGGCGAACAATCCAAGCGACCCCATTTGGCAGTTGACCGATTGGAATGTAAACCCCTGTTAAAAATCCAATGAGCGTTCCAATAATGGATCCCAGTGATCCAAAGGCATTTCTACTTTTTATAAAGCAAGTGAGTAAAAACATCATGCTATTTGCAGATAAAACCCCTAAAAACAAGGTGAATATTAATAGAATTAAGTTTTCTAATGTTGGAAAGTTACCGCCACTGATTGAGAGGTAAATGACTGTTGTGATGAGTGCCAAACCACTCATGATAAAACCAATAATTCCTGATGAAATCACATAACTGAACATGAGTGTGCTTCTAGGGATGGGACTAGAGAAAAAATCTTTTGCTTTTTCCTCTCGATCAATAATGATGCGCGTCATACCGCTTAAGCAACTTGAAACAGTGGCAACCGCAACGGTTCCAGATAAGACAAGCCCTGAAATGACCAAGCGAATATCCGCAGCTGATGCATGGGGGATTTCACCTACAATGGCATCAGCCATTAAATCAGCTAGAAAAATGATATAGAGCATAATAACAATGATAACAGCTAACATTGAGAAAAACACATTTCCTTTGTCGCGGAAAAAAAGTAATAAGTGTCGTTTAATGAGCATGTTCATTTTCAAAACCCTCCGTCAAGTTTAAGAATACATCGTCTAGTGTGCCACTGATGATTTCCACATGTGCGATTTGTTCACGTTTTTTATCAAGAATTGGCAATGCATCAGTTGTTTTTGAGATGTTATAGATTTCACGTTTTCCAGTTGTCGTTGTTATTTTTAACAAATCTGTACAGTACTGTTCCTTTAGTTCCTCTGGCGTTCCTTGTGCTCTGATTTCGCCTTTGTGAATCACCACAATTTCGTCGCTTTCAGCGGCTTCTTCCATATAATGGGTCGTTAAAAATATGGTCATGCCTTTTTCTTTTTGTAAGTTACGGATTAATGTCCAAACATCTTGGCGTGTTTTTGGATCAAGTCCTGTTGTTGGTTCGTCGAGAAATAGAATCTCTGGTGTATGAATAAGCGCTCGCGCAATGTCAGCCCTGCGTCTTTGTCCACCTGATAATGTGCCATAGCGTTGTTTTGAAAACCCATTGGCCTTTGTTAATGCAATAACATGCTTAACAGCATGCTTAAGATTGAGACCTTTCAATCCGTAAAAGCTTCCTCGGACAAACAAGTTTTCTTCAACTGTCAAAATCTCATCCATCACACTATCCTGAAACACAATGCCAATCAAGTTTCTTACCGCATCTGGATTTTTTAAAACATCATACCCACCAATTGTAGCTGTTCCTGAAGTCGGTTTTAATAAAGTTGTTAACATACTAATTGTTGTCGACTTTCCAGCGCCATTGGTTCCGAGAAATGAAAATAAGCTTCCTTTTGTGACTGTAAAATTGATGCCTTTTACTGCATGAATGTCCCCATATGACTTTACTAAACTTTTAACTTCAATTAACATAAAAAATCACCTCTTTGTAAGTAGTCATTCATAAGCAATTGCGAAATTCGAAAGCCCTGATACGACACGTTTAGTTTTAGTAAAAAGCTAAAAACGCCTCTTACTGATAATATCAGCAAATTGCAGTTTTGGTCATTCTGTTGATATTTTGGACGCTCTCTTGAATTTTTTGCTTTTCATAATCACCTAAGTAGTAGTTCAAGTATACACCAAAGTGATGGTTTTTAGCAATATCGTTTTTAATGAGTTGCAAGTGTTCCCTTGATATGCGTGTTGTTCCTTTCTGCCTGTGTAAAAAATCAAGCCCAACACGCAATACCAAGCCTACCCTACTTCTTCCTAGACAGCAACGCCACACACTCCACATGAGAAGTTTGTGGAAACATGTCAACCGGTTGGACGACTTCAAGGGTATACCCACCGGCTTCTAAAATCTGAATGTCACGCGCAAGGGTTGCTGAATCACAGGACACATAGACAATCCGCTTCGGTCTTGCATTAATCATCGCATTGAGCAAAGCCATGTCACATCCTTTGCGAGGTGGATCTACGACAATGACATCTGGAATGACACCTTCATTCATCCAGCGTGGGATGACGACTTCTGACTGACCCACTTCAAAGTGAACATTGTTGATGTGGTTAAGTGCTGCGTTTTTCTTGGCATCTGAAATGGCGTCCGGGACAATTTCAACCCCGTAGACATGTTTGGCTTGTCGAGCTAAAAACAACGTAATGGTACCGATGCCACAGTAAGCATCAAACACAATGTCATCCGTCGTTATTTGGGTGTAATCAACAGCTAACCGATACAAAACTTCTGTTTGCATCGGATTCACTTGATAAAAGCTTCTTGCTGAAATTAAAAAGGACAGGCCATCAAGGGTGTCGACAATATAAGGCTTCCCATAGATCACGTGCGTCGTATCGCCAAAAATCACATTGGTCACTTTCGGATTAATGTTATGAACAATCGATTTAATTTCAGGAAATCTTTCTACAAGATGTTGACACAACGCTTTTTCATGAGGTAAATCAGTTGTTTTTGTCACAAAAATGACCATCAATTCATTGGTGTTAAACCCTACTCTAATGACGACATGACGTAAGACGCCTTCATGTTGAGACTCATGATAAGGTGCTATACCCAGCTTGCTCATTAATTTTTTGATTGCTGAAATGATGTCATCAGCGATTTCCGTTTGAACGAAACAATTTGGCATATCAATGATGTCATGACTTCTACTTTGATAAAAGCCTGCCACAATTTCACCAGTTTCATCTTGTCCAAACGGCACTTGGGTTTTGTTCCGATAGCGCCACGGTGCTTTCATTCCAATGACATCTCTAACCGGTGGATGTTCAATGTGAGCAAATTTTTTAAGATGACGAATCACTTGCATTTTCTTAAACGCAAGTTGAGCTTCATCAGTCATGTGTTGAATTTGACACCCACCGCATACTTCAAATAATGGACATACAGGTGCTGTCCTATCCACCGTTGTTTCAAGTTTTTCAACAGTTTGCGCATGGGCATAGTTCTTTTTTCGATGCGTCACTTTTGCGATTACTTTTTCCTTTGGAAGCCCATCTTTAACAAAGATTAAAAAGCCATCTAAACGTGCAATGCCCAGACCATCATGACTTAAATCTTCGATTAACAGCTCATAAGATGCGCCTATTTCAACTGGTATTTTCTTTTTCATTTGATCACCTAAAAAAATGAGCTGAACGCTCATTTGTGTTATCATGTATCAGTTCCATCTGATGCGAGAACGGTCCGTATCCCATGTGCCCCAAAGTGGGAATCGACCAATGTCGCTCGGTGGAATTTGGTGTACTTGAGGAAACTCAGGGATGTAAACATCTTCTTCTTCAACCAAGTCAATGGCACTCAGGCGTGCCCGCATGGCATCTAAGCCTTCTTCACCGGCGATGGCAATAATCGATGGCAGAAGTCGACTACTCGGACTGTTAATATTCCCGTAAGCCCGGTCAAAGTTAGCTTGACTCGGATGCTGCTCTGCATGAGATAAGACTGCTTCTGCAAAGCCATGATTATACGTATGCGTGTGTTGAAGCACAGCGGCGTGATTTTCAGCAATTTGCTCTGTGATATTCCCATACGAAGCCACCACTTGAATGTCGTATTGCAAAGCCACGTCATCACTGACTTCAATAAAATAATCCACAATTTCTCGTGTCACATTTCTAGCATCTGTTCGCGATGACCCTGGTTCAACACGAACACTGATATAAACAACAGGTCCTGTGTTCCAAAACACTGAAACTTCGTCTACACCACCTAATGTCGCACCAAAATCTTCAGTTGCCAACAACCAAGACGTCTCTAATGGTTCAATGGCATCCATGCGCGTTCCCAAAACCAGACCTGTGGCACGTATCGGTGTGATGACCAATAAATCTAACACATGCCATGCGAAAACAACTGTGATAACTGCCATGGTTAATGTATAAATATGTCTGAATTTCAATCTTTTTTTGCCTTTATACTTAAATCCATTGTTTTTCATCAGCTTCACCTAATCAATCTGTTATTGTAAAAATCAATCGGCTCTATTATACCACAAATGCATGGGAAATAACAATTTTTTTCGATGATAAAGTTTACAAGCATTGGATCATGTAGTGAGTGTCGAATTTTACAAGTAAGTCGGACGTTTTGTGCGTTCATAGGCTGCAATTTGGTCTTCGTAAGTTAACGTAATACCAATGTCGTCCAACCCATTGATCAGTTTATGTTTAAAGGTTTCATCAATGTCAAAAGAAAAGTCACCCACTGATGTGTTGATCAGTTGCCTCGGCAAGTCAATGGTTATGCGTTCATCACTGGGTAATTGAAAGAGCAAGTCCCGTACAGCTTGAGGCTGTACGATAGGCAGTAAGCCATTTTTCAATGCATTGTTATAAAAAATGTCGGAATAACTGCCTGCGATCATGATTTTAAAGCCGTAGTCACCGATGGCCCAAGCGGCATGTTCGCGACTGGAGCCACAGCCAAAGTTGTCACCTGTAATCAAAATACTGGCACCTTCATAAGCTGGATCGTTTAAAATAAAGTCAGTGTTTGCTTCGTAAGTATCGCCTTTGTATCGCCATTCGTAAAAGAGATTTTTTCCAAAGCCTGTTTTATCAATGGCTTTTAGAAATTGTTTCGGTATGATCTGGTCTGTATCAATGTTGTCGTTGACAAGTGGGACTGTTGTGCCAACATGTACCGTCAATTTTTCCATTTACATCAACTCCCTGATATCCACAAATTTCCCTGCAATAGCGGCAGCGGCAGCCATCGCCGGTGAACAAAGATGCGTTCTGGCTTTGTTTCCTTGACGACCTTCAAAATTACGGTTACTCGTTGACGCGCAATGGACACCAGCTGGTATTTGATCCGGATTCATACCAAGACAAGCTGAACAACCTGGTTCACGCCATTCAAAGCCTGCATCAATGAACACTTGATGCAGCCCAATGGCTTCTGCTGCATGTTTAACCGGTCGTGACCCAGGGACGACTAAACCGGTAATATGAGGTGCAATTTTTTTCCCTTTAACAAATTTAGCCGCTTCTTCTAAATCGCTTAAACGCGCATTGGTACAACTTCCAATGAAAACATAGCCCAAGTGAATGTCTTCAGGTTTACCACCTGGTTCAAGGTCCATATACGCATAGGCGCGTTCATCGTTGACAGTGTTAATTTTTGGAAATGTTTCTTCAAACGTAATGCCCATTTCAGGGTTGGTGCCCCAAGTGACCATCGGTGCCAAGTTAGAAACGTCTAATGTTAACACTTTATCATAGACAGCGTCTTCGTCTGATTTCAATGTTTCCCAGTCAGCCACTGCTGCTTCAAAGTTTGCGGGTGCGTAAGGACGTCCCTTGACATAGTCATATGTTTTTTGATCCGGATTCATGATGCCAATCTTCGCACCAAACTCGATGGACATGTTACAAATGGTCATGCGACCGTCCATCGAAAGGCCATCAATGGCTTCACCTGTGTACTCGACTGCATACCCTGTTCCTGCATCAACACCATACTTAGCAATCAATGCTAAAATTAAATCTTTTGCATAAATGCCTTTTGCTGGCGTTCCGATAAACGCGACTTTCATGCGCTTCGGTTTGTTTTGCCAAAGGGTTTGGGTCGCTAATACATGCTCCACTTCACTGGTGCCAATCCCGAAAGCGATGGCACCAAATGCCCCATTCGTTGCCGTGTGAGAATCGCCGCAAACAATGGTTTTCCCCGGTTGCGTCCGTCCCGTTTCCGGTGCCACCATGTGAACAATTCCTTGTCCATCCGACCCATTTAACATCGCTTCGATGCCAAAATCTGTCACATTTTTCGTAAACGTCTCAATTTGTCTCCGAGAAATTTCATCTTTAATATTAAAAATATCCTGCGTCGGCGAATTATGATCCACCGTCCCAAACGTTAAATCCGGACGACGAACACCACGACCTGCTTGCCTTAAACCTGAAAAAGCTTGAGGTGACGTCACTTCATGAATCACATGCAAATCAATATATAACAGTTGTGCTTCGCCATCTTGACCTGTAATCACATGACGCGCCCAAACCTTATCAAAAATTGTCTTCCCTGCCATTAAACGTTTCACCTCTTTTTATTCCTCTTTTTCTACAGCCTCGCAATGATTGCATCACGCATCTCGGCGGTTGTTGCAGTGCCGCCTAAGTCTTTCGTTCGAATGCCTGCTTCAAGGGTTTGCTTCACGGCTTGTTCAATGTTGATAGCGGCTTCTTTTTGACCAAAAGAAGTCTCTAGCATCATGGCAACAGATAAAATCATGCCAATGGGGTTGGCAATCCCTAAACCAGCAATATCAGGGGCTGAACCGTGAATCGGTTCATAAAATGCCACCTCACTGCCCGTAGAGCTAGAAGCCATGACACCTAATGTGCCTGCAATCGCAGCAGCTTCATCTGTTAAAATGTCGCCAAATAAATTTTCCGTTAAAATGACGTCAAATTGACTTGGATTAGTAATGAGTAACATGGCAGCTGAGTCTACCAATTGATGTGCCAATGTGACATCTGGATAATCAGCTGCAACTTCCGTGACCACTTGACGCCATAGCTTACTGGTTGCCAATACATTTTGCTTATCGATAGATGTCACATGTTTGCGCCGCGTTCTCGCCAAATCAAAGGCAACCCTTGCAACACGTTCAATCTCGCTTCGCAGATAGGTGCAAACATCCTGCGCCTCATGTTGACTTAGCGTATGTTCTCCGAAATAAATACCACCTGTTAATTCACGAACGACCACAAAATCCACACCTGCGACCTGTTTGACGGGGGAAATGTCTGCTAAACTGTCGTAAATTTTTAACGGTCTGATGTTGGCAAATAAGCCTAACGCTTTTCGAATGGCAAGCAACCCTTGCTCAGGGCGAATCGCTGCTTGATCAAATTTGGGATGACCAATGCTGCCATGTAAAATCGCATCGGCATTTTGAGCCGCTGTTAATGTGTCTTCTGGTAGTGGTGTGCCAAATTGATCAATGGCAGCACCGCCAAATGCGCAAGGGATGATGTCGTAATGAAAATCAACTTGCGCAGCGACTTTTTCTAAAACAGCGAGTCCTGCTTCCATGATTTCAGGTCCAATGCCATCTCCTGCTAATGTTACAATTTTATAGGTCATGTTGATCCCTCTTTTGCTTGTCTTCTTTTAGGATGCGAAGGTGGGCATTCATATAGGCAGACGCACTGGCTATCAAAACGTCGTAATCACTGCCTTTACCAGAAAAAATAGTACCCGTCGCTTGGTTTTTAACGGTTACCCGTGCTTGAGCTTGGGCATCTACACGACCTGTCACCGATTCCACATGATATGAACCCAGTTCAACTTGCGTCTCAAAAGCCAAGTCAATGGCTTTAAACATGGCATCAACGGAACCTTTTCCAATGGCTTCTTTTGTAAAGAAGTCGTCGTCGGTTTTGAACGTTAAAATGGCACGTCGACCTGCTTTTATGTTATCAAATTGGACATTGTCCAGTTTGAAGCCAGCGCCATTTTTAATGCTTCTTCCCGCTACCAAGGCACGAATGTCATTGTCGGTTACCAATTGACGTTTGTCAGCCAGTATTTTAAACCGCTCAAACAGCTCATCCATTTCTCCTTCTTCATAGGAAATGCCCAACTCTTTTAGTTTTTCCGTTAACGCATGGCGACCTGACAATTTGCCAAGCGGTAATTTCGTACCCGTTGCACCGACCAATTCAGGTGAAATGATTTCGTAAGTTTCTGGATTTTTCAAGACGCCATCTTGGTGAATGCCTGATTCATGAGCAAACGCATTAAGTCCCACCACGGCTTTATTAGGTGGCACCGATACACCCGCAAGACGTGAAACCAATTGAGACGTGTTGATCGTTTCCGAAAAGATAATGGGGATGTCCACGCCGTAAAAGTCTTTACGAATGTGAAGCGCCGTGGCAACTTCTTCCAAAGCCGCATTTCCCGCACGCTCACCCAGACCATTAATGGTGCCTTCGACACGGCCAGCACCTGCTTTAATCGCAGCCAACGAATTGGCAACTGCCATGCCTAAATCATCATGACAATGTGGTGAAAAAATCACCTCATGTTCAGATGTCACATTGGCAATTAAGTATTCAAAAATGTCGCCAAATTCTCGTGGCGTTGTGTAACCCACTGTGTCTGGAATGTTAATGTAACTGGCACCTGCATCCACAGCTGTTTGAACGGCTTGTAATAAGAAATCACGGTCTGACCGCGTCGCATCTTCAGGCGAAAATTCAACACATTTAACTTTCTCGCAGGCATAACGCACATGTTCATCGATGGTCGCCAATACGTCTTCTTTCGTCATTTTTAGTTTGTGTTTGAGGTGAATGTCACTGGTTGCAATGAAAACATGTAACTGCGGATGCTTCGCACTTGAAATAGCTTCAACCGCTTTATCAATGTCTGCTTTCCGACAACGCGCCAATGCTGTTACTGCTGTTGTGGTCATCGCTTCTGAAATGGCTTTAACCGCTTCAAATGAGTCTGGACTAGCAGCAGGAAATCCAGCTTCAATGACCGTGATGCCCCATTTTTCCAGTTGCTTCGCAATCATTACTTTTTCTTTGATCGAAAAGTTAATGCCTGCTTGCTGTTCACCATCTCTTAATATCGTATCAAAAAATTCAATTTTCTTCATGGTTTTTACACTCCTGATCCCTCATAACGACGAACTGGTTGGGTTAAAGCCTGCCGCTCTTAACGTTTCTTCCACCGCTTCAATTTGACTGAATCCACGGGTTTCAATGCCGACTTTTAAGACACAACTGGTAACAGATGTATTGGGATCTGAATCTGTATAGTCCACACGAATCACATTGGCCCCACATTGTTCAATGGCACGACTCACACCAACCAGTTGTCCAGGCTTATCTTCTAACGCAATTTCTAATGTATGTTGCCGACCACTCGTGATGAGACCACGGGTGATGACACGAGATAAAATGTTGACATCAATGTTCCCACCTGAAACGATGGCGACGACCCGCTTGCCCGCGACAGGCAGTTTGTTAAAAAGCAACGCTGCGACTGCTGTTGCCCCAGCGCCTTCTGCAACTAATTTTTGTTTTTCCATTAACGTCAAAATTGCGGTTGCAATTTCATCTTCCGTGACTGTTACGATAGCGTCTACATGCTGTTTAACCAAAGCAAGTGTTTGAACACCTGGTGTTTTCACCGCAATGCCATCTGCAAATGTGGCAACTGTGTGAATGCGCATCGGATGACCCATCGCAACACTGTTGGCCATGCTCGCTGCATTTTCTGCTTGAACACCGTAAACTTTAATGGTTGGATAAAGGGTTTTAATCGTATATGCCATGCCACCAATCAACCCGCCACCACCAATCGGGATGACAACGGCTTCTACACCTTCGAGTTGTTCAAAGATTTCCAATGCAATGGTGCCTTGTCCAGCCATCACATCGACATCATCAAAAGGATGAACGAAAGTCGCTTTGCTTGCTTGTTGTAAGTGACGTGCATGTTCATAAGCGTCGTCATACGTGCCGTTTACCAGTTCAACTACTGCACCGAGTGCTTTTGTTGCTTCGACTTTACTGATCGGTGCACCATCTGGCATGCAAATGGTACAGGTTAAGCCCGCTTTTGAGGCAGCAAGTGCTACCCCTTGCGCATGATTACCCGCACTACAAGCGATGATCCCTGCTTTTTTTTCTTCATCACTTAATTGACTGATTTTATAAGTGGCACCTCGCAGTTTAAAGCTACCTGTTGCTTGTAAATTTTCCGTTTTTAAATAAACCTGTGCTTGGCATTCGAGTTGATAAGCGTCAATTAAATCTGTTTTTCTCGCAACATCTGCAAGGACTGTCTGGGCATGTCTCACTTTTTCAAGGGTTAGTTTTTCCATTACGACTCACTTCTTCCTACGGGAGTACCGCACCTTTATCTGCACTTGAAACCATGGTCACATAACGTTTTAAGAAGCCATGGTTAATTTTCGGTTCAGGTTTCACCCATGCGGCACGACGCTTGGCAAATTCTTCGTCTGAGATTTTCAAATCAAGGCGACAGTTGCGAATATCAATTTCAATCGTATCGCCATCTTCAATTAACGCAATTGGACCCCCTTCCATCGCTTCAGGACTCACATGACCGATGGCAGCACCACGGGTTGCACCTGAGAAACGACCGTCCGTAATCAGTGCCACTGAATCACCCAATCCCATCCCCATTAACGTTGCGGTCGGTTGTAACATTTCACGCATCCCAGGGCCACCTTTTGGTCCTTCATAGCGCACCACAACCACATCACCAGCTTTAATTTCACCACCTAAAATGGCTTCCGAAGCGGCTTCTTCTGAATTAAAACAACGCGCCGGTCCCGCATGTTTTAACATGCCTTCACTGATGGCTGATTGCTTAACGACAGAGCCATCTGGTGCTAAATTGCCACGTAAGACGGCAATGCCACCATATTCGGTATAAGGCTTCTCAATCGGGCGAATCACATTGCGCTTTTTATTCACGACCCCTTTTAAGTTTTCACCTAATGTTTTTCCAGTGACCGTCATTTCATCTAAATGCAATAAATCTTTTTTCGCCAGTTCACTCATGACTGCATAAATCCCACCCGCTTCGTCTAAATGCTCAACGTAGTGATGACCGGCTGGTGCTAAACGACACAGGTTCGGCGTGCGCTCACTAATCGGATGCGCATCTCCTAAAAATAAAGGAACGCCTGCTTCTTTGGCAATCGCTGGAATGTGAAGCAATGTATTGGTTGAACAACCCAAAGCCATGTCAACTGTTAACGCATTTTCAAACGCTTTTGGTGTCATAATGTCACGTGGTTTAATGTCTTTTTTAACCAGTTCCATCACCTGCTTACCGGCTTCTTTGGCAAGGCGTAATCTCGCACTGTAAGGGGCTGGAATCGTTCCGTTTCCAGAAAGTCCCATGCCAATGGCTTCTGTTAAACAGTTCATGGAATTCGCTGTAAACATCCCTGAACATGAGCCACATGATGGACATGCATCTTTTTCATTTTGTGCCAATTCTTCATCCGTCATGTTCCCTGCTGCATGAACACCGACATCTTCAAACATATCACTTAAACTGGCCAACCCTTTACTTGTTTTCCCAGCAAGCATTGGACCTCCTGAACAAAAAATGGTCGGTACATTAATCCGTGCAGCTGCCATTAACAGTCCAGGTACATTTTTATCACAGTTACAAATCATGACCAATCCATCAAACTGATGCGCCATGGCAACAGCTTCTGTTGAATCACAAATCAAATCGCGTGTCACAAGCGAATAATGCATCCCGATATGTCCCATGGCGATCCCATCACACATCGCAATCGCTGGAAACATCATGGGCACCCCACCAGCAGCCCAAACCCCTTTTTTAACCGCTTCAGCCACCGCGTTCAAATTCATATGACCCGGTACAATCTCATTGTGAGAATTCACAATCCCGATGATCGGTTTATCAAAATCATCCTCCGTTAACCCTAATGCATACAACAAAGAACGATGGGGTGCCCGCTCGGCGCCTTTTTTCATCTTATCCGAACCCATTGAAACCAACTTACTCATATCTACACCACAGCTCATTTAAACCTACCTCCTTAACTTTTTTCTCAGCCACTTTTAAACCAAATCAATGTCATTTCTGCCCCACACCATTTTTTCACGTAATTCTTTTCCAGTTGTTTCCATTGGATGTTGCTGAATTTCTTCTCGTTTTTTCGTAAATAATGGACGTCCCGCTTCATGTTCTGCGACCCAGTTTTTCGCAAACGTGCCATCTTGAATGTCTTTTAACACACCACGCATGTTTTCTTTCGCTTGCTCAAGTGGCACAACGCGTGGACCTGAGACATATTGACCGTATTCAGCAGTGTCGGAAATAGAGAAGTCCATGCCAGAAACACCAAATTTATTCACCAAGTCGATGATTAATTTTAACTCGTGGACACATTCAAAGTAAGCCGCTTCTTTTGAATAGCCAGCTTCTGTTAACACTTCAAAACCTGCGCGCATTAAGTCGACAACACCCCCACATAAAACAGTTTGCTCTCCGAACAAGTCCGTCTCTGTTTCTTCTGTAAACGTGGTTTCTAAAATCCCTGCACGTGCACCACCGATGCCTGCTAGATACGCCAGTGCTGTTTCTTTTGCACGACCGGTTGCGTCAACTTCAATGGCAATGAGAGAGGGGACACCGAAGCCTTCTACATATTGACTACGCACTGTATGTCCAGGTCCTTTTGGTGCTGCTAAGAACACATCGACGCCTGCTGGTGGTTTAATATAACCGTAGCGAATGTTAAATCCATGTGCGAAGGCCAAGGCTGCACCAGGTTTAAGGTTCGGTGCAATTTCTTTTTCATAAACAGCTGCTTGTAATTCATCAGGAATTAAAATCATCACGACATCGCCTTTTTTAGCAGCTTCAGCAACACTTAACACGTCAAAGCCGTCGGCTTTTGCGACTTCCCAAGACTTTCCTTCTGGACGCAATCCGATCACGACATGAACACCACTGTCTTTTAAATTTTTCGCATGGGCATGTCCTTGAGAACCGTAGCCAATAATCGTCACAACTTTCCCTTCTAAATTTTTCAAATCACAGTCTGCTGCATAATACATTGTTGCCATTATTCATTACCTACCTTATTATTTTATTTTACTTTTTTTATTCGTGATACTTGTCGGCGCTTAATATTCGGCTTCACTTTTCTTACTTGGCTAGTTGCGCCTCATAGCGCCTCGAGGTTATCACGCCTAAAAGTCACGTTTGTTTCCAAACGACCTTTTATTCGTGATACTTGTCGGCGCTTAATATTCGGCTTCACTTTTCTTATTTCAGTGTGAAGTCTGTAATATGTGCGCCGGATTTAACCATCGGTTTTACAAATTCATCTTGATGAATGGCTAAGTCGATGACATAACCAATCCCTTGACGAATGGATGCTTTCGCCTCTTCTAAAGCTGCAACCAGTTCTTCATTACTTGTCACGCGACGTCCTTTTAAGTGATACGCTTCGGCTAATTTTTCAAAATCAGGCATGACCTCCATGGTCGACTCACTGAAGTTTTTATTATAAATCAAATTTTGCCATTGACGAACCATACCAAGGGTCTGATTGTTGAAAATAATGGTAATAATTGGAATTTTGTACTTCGCACATGTGATCAGTTCATTGGCATTCATTAAGAAACTGCCATCACCTGTCACATGCACAACCGTCTCATCAGGAAACGCCACTTTGACACCGATGGCTGCACCAAGGCCAAATCCCATCGCACCAAACCCAAGTGAACTAATCAGTTGACCTGAATATTTAAAGTTCAAGTGCTTAATGGTCCACATTTGATGCTGACCCACATCTGTTGTAATTCGAATGTCATCACCAAGCACCTTAACCATTGAACGCAAAGCATCTTTTGGCGTTACCGTTCCTGGATATGCGTCATAGCTGACACCTCTTCTAATGGAGAAGACTTCTTCTTTCCATTCTGAATAGTCTTCGTAAGCCAGCTCTTGATTCAATGTCTGTAACACTTCTTTTGCATCGCCTAAAATGTGGTGATGAGAGCGAATGTTTTTATTGATTTCATTTTTATCAATGTCGATGTGAATCAGCTGGGCATGTCTGGCAAAGGTATTAAAATCCAAGCCGACGCGGTCTGAGAAGCGACAACCAACTGCGATGACCAAATCACATTTATCAATGGCTAGATTTGACGTATGAGAGCCGTGCATCCCAATCATCCCTGTTGCCAGTTCATGTTTCCCGGGAAATCCACCCGCGCCCCTTGTCGTAATTGCAACGGGCGCATCAAGCTTGGTGGCAAATTCGAAAAATGCTTGATGGGCTTTTGCTAAAACAACGCCACCGCCACAAATGACCATTGGTTTCTTAGCTTTGCCAATCATCTCATGAAAAATACGAATGTCTCTCGGATTAGCTTGAGGTGTCGTCAAATTGCGCGGCCCTCTTTTTAAATGATTGGCATATCGAACATGGGTTGTATGTGCTTCTTTTGCGAGCGGTGTGTAAGGCGCTAATTCCATCGTCGCATCTTTAATAATGTCGATGAGGACTGGACCCGGTCTACCTGAGCCTGCAACAGCAAATGCTTCTCGCACAATGTTAGGAATGTCACTGGCATAGCCAATTTGATAGTTCGCTTTTGTAATCGGCTTCGTCACGCCGCAAATGTCCACTTCTTGAAACCCATCTCGCCCCAGTTGGGCATGGGTCACATTACAAGTGATGAAGACCACTGGCGATGAATCAAAGTAAGCTGTGGCAATACCAGTCGTTAAATTGGTACAGCCAGGGCCTGATGTGGCAAAACAAACCCCTGTCTTTCCTGTTGATCTGGCATAGCCATCGGCTGCATGACTCGCACCTTGTTCATGTGCCGTTAACACATGCTTCATTTTGTCTTGATAACCGACCAGTTCATCATAAACATTCAAAATGGTGCCGCCAGGATAGCCAAAAATGGTGTCTACACCTTGTTCGACTAAGCAATCAAGTAATGTTTTGGCGCCACTTTGTATGATCTCAGTTGCGTTTGTATCTGCTTTTTCCATTACATTCCTCCAAGTGAAGTGTCCTGTCATACTCAAATATTCTAAACACTGCTAACAAAAAAAGCCAAGCAAACCGTTTCGGTTCACCTGGCTCGTCTTCGTCTACTGGTATCACCCGTCGTGAGCCGGTATGACGAAAAGACAGTGCCCGAGAACCGTGCGCTGACCAAGAGGACGATAATGAGGACAAAAATTCCTTGTACAACATGCATGATGGGACACCTGCCTTTCGTTTCATTTATCAGAGTTCTTAAAGTATTGTTCAGTATGATACACCTTAATGCCAAAAAAGTCAATACTTTTTCGAAAATTTTTAAAAAAAAGTTTATTTTTGTGTTGCTGCACGACATGGTTTGATGACTCAAATCCCTAGTTTAACCAACGTCGGCGTCACGATCTTATGAATATGTGGAATCAATTTTCCAATCAACAAAGCCGACAAAACAGTCCCTTCACGTATCCCTGTGACTTGCCCTAAAAAAACGAATGAAATGACAATGCCGAGTAAAACAGTGAACGTATGAACCACAACGGCAACTTTCCCAAAAGGCTTTTCTACTTTTTTCGAAATGGCATCGACTAATCCTTCTGTTGGCAAATTAACCAATTGAGCGCGCATAAACAGCGTAATGCCTGTGGCAATGAGCACAATGGCAAAAAGTAACATCACGAGTTGACCTACATAAGTCGGAATCCGAAAATCACCGATGATCCATCTCGTAAAGTCCACAAAATAACCAAAAATAAACGCGAAGAGAAATTGAAGCACATCAACTAACCTAAACTCTTTTCGCAAAATAATGACTTGCAACAAAATGTAAAAAATCAACAAGCTGGTGACCCATGTACCCATGTTAATGCCACTCACTTGACTTAACACATAAGGAAAAGAATTCATCGGTGATAACCCAAGATTCGAATTAATGGCGAAAGCCACACCAAATGCTGCCACTAACAACCCTAACACATAAAGAATCCCACGTTTCACTAAATTACCCGCTTTGATTGCCATTATTTAATCCAGCTCCTTTCTCACCGCTTGAATAAAGGCTGTCACAGGTGCCACTGAAGCTTCGCCATGCGCTTCAATTAAAGCGACAATGGCACTTCCGATGATCACCCCGTCTGCAAGCTGTGCCATCGCTTTAGCCTGCTCTGGCGTCGAGACACCAAACCCAATGGCACAGGGCAACTTCCCGTCGACTTTTTCAATCAAATCGCCAATGGTCGTTTCTAGCGAACTTCGCATGCCCGTCACACCAAGAGACGACACGCAATACAAAAAGCCTTCTGCTTGTTCAACAATTTTTTCAATCCGACCTGTTGAAGTCGGCGCCAACATGGAAATTTGTTGAACACCGTATTCACCACAGGTTGCTTTAAACTCACCCATTTCTTCAAGGGGTAAATCTGGCACAATCAACCCGTCAATGCCAGCGATTTGACAGTTTTGCATAAATTTCTCTTTGCCATAAGCGAAAATCAAATTCGCATAGGTCATCAATAAAATCGGAATTTGAACGGTTTTTCTTACCTCTTTCACCATGTCAAACAAATGATTAACCGTTGTTCCTGAAGCAAGCCCACGAATGTTGGCACGTTCAATCACAGGTCCTTCCGCTGCTGGGTCGGAAAAAGGAATCCCAATTTCAATCAAGTCCACCCCTGCATGCGCCATCGCAATGATGAGTTGTTTCGTCATTTCAATGTTGGGATCGCCACCTGTTATAAACGCAATTAATGCTTTCTTCCCCTGTTGATCAAACGCTTGAGCAATTCTATTCATTGATGTCAACTCCTCTGTAACGGGCAATGGCTGCCACATCTTTATCCCCACGACCAGATAAATTAATGACCAAAATGTCGTCTGGTTTCATGGTTGGTGCCATTTTGATGGCATGTGCCACTGCATGCGCACTTTCGATGGCTGGAATAATGCCTTCTGTTCGCGACAAATAATAAAACGCATCAACTGCTTCATCATCGGTTACAGCCACGTACTCGGCCCGCTTTGTCTCAAAGAGGCTCGCATGCTCTGGACCGATTCCTGGATAATCAAGCCCTGCTGAAATGGAATAAACCGGTTTAATTTGTCCGAATTCATCTTGACAGAAATACGTCTTCATCCCGTGTAAAATCCCCACATCTCCGGTTGTTAACGTCGCTGCATGTTCCGCTGTATCAATCCCTTTTCCAGCAGCTTCACAACCAATTAACCGAACCGACTCATCTGCTAAAAAATCATAAAATGCACCAATGGCATTGCTTCCGCCACCGACACAGGCAATCACTGTATGCGGCAATTTACCTTCACGTTCTAACACTTGACTTTTAATTTCTTCACTGATGATTTTTTGAAAATCTCTCACCATCGCTGGAAAAGGTGCAGGTCCCACAACAGATCCAATCACATAATGCGTATCATCCAAACGTGTCACCCATTCTTTTAATGAGGCATTCACGGCATCTTTTAACGTTTGTGTCCCTGACATCACCGGTGTTACGGTCGCACCTAACAATTCCATTCGAAACACATTCAGCGCTTGACGTTGGGTATCTTCATAGCCCATAAAGACATGGCATTCAAGTCCCATTAAAGCCGCCACCGTCGCAGCTGCCACCCCATGTTGCCCCGCACCTGTTTCAGCAATGATGCGCTTTTTACCCATTTTTTTCGCAAGGAGGACTTGACCTAACACATTATTAATTTTATGCGACCCTGTATGGTTTAAGTCTTCTCGCTTTAAATAAATTTTGGCCCCACCCAATTGCTCGCTCATGTGCTTGGCATGATACAACAGAGAAGGTCTTCCCGTATACTGGTCGAACAATTCTTTCAACTCTGCTTGAAAAGTGGGATCTTCTTTGTAGTGGGCATAAGCCGCTGTTAATTCCTCAATCGTTTTCATCAACGTTTCAGGGATATACTGTCCCCCAAATTCACCAAACTTTGTTTCATCATTCATGATTAACACTCCTTTTGTTTTCTTATCCGCTCGATAAATGTTCTGATTTTTGCTTCATCTTTAACACCCTTTGTTTCAACACCACTGCTCACATCAACTGCAAAGGGTTGTTTCAACAATGCCTGTGCCACATTGGCTTCACAGAGGCCACCTGCTAAAAAATAAGGGGTTTTCACCTCTGATAGATACTGCCAATCAAACGTTTGACCACTTCCTGCCTGTTGTCCATCAAAAAGCAAATAATCAACGGCTAATTGCCCCGCTTTGTGCACATCATCACGACCCGTAACAGCCACTGCTTTAATGATGGGCACTGAAACTTTTTGACGAAGCTGACTGATATAACGTTCATCTTCATCACCATGTAACTGAACCATATCAATGACATGCGTTTCGACCAGTTTAACAATGTCGTCTATTGCGGCTTCGACAAATACCCCCACTGCCACAATCGTTGGATCTAACCGATTTTTCAATGTTTGTGCAGTCACTGCATCAACTTGCCGGCGACTCTTTGCAAAAACAAACCCCACGTACTCAGGTAACAACTTGTTAACCATTTCAATATCTGCCAACCGATTTAAGCCACAAATCTTGATGTTCGTCATGACGACTCACCTTTTAATTCTGCCATTTTCGCTGCTTTATCGGGATGACGCATGAAACTTTCACCGATTAACACAGCATCCGCACCGATAACACGCATGGCATGAATATCAGCACCTGTATGTAAGCCACTCTCTGCCACAAAGACACAACCCGCCGGCACTTGTTTTTTTATTTTTTCACTTAACGTCATGTCCATCGTGAAATCAGATAGGTTGCGATGATTCACACCGATGATGCGCGTAGGTACTTGCAAAGCAAGTTCAGCTTCAGCTTCACTGTGAACTTCAACGAGCACATCCAACCCAATGTCGTGCGCCACATTCAAATAACGGGTTAACGCTGTTTGATCAAGCAAAGACACGATGAGTAAAATGGCACTGGCACCTAACACTTTGGCTTCGTAAATCATATATTCATCGACGATAAAATCTTTTCGTAACAACGGAATCTTCACGTGCTCAGCAATCTCTTTTAAGTAAGCATCGGCACCTTGAAAATAAAAAGGTTCAGTTAACACAGAAATGGCACGAGCGCCAACTTGTTCGTACGTTTTTGCAATGTCAAGCGGCTTAAAATCAGGTGCAATAACGCCTTTAGACGGTGACGCTTTTTTTACTTCACAAATAAATGAAAGGTTGGGTTGTTTTAACGCTGCTTTAAATGACGGCGGTTGCTTCGTTTGCTCAGCCAGTTTAATCAGCTGTGCCAATGGTAAAGTTGTCTTCGACTTCGCAACACGCGCTTTCGTTTTGCTTGCAATTTCTTGTAAAATACTCATGATGACGCCTCCTGCTCATTTGAATACTGAATAAATTCATCTAATTTCTTCATCGCAGCACCACTGTGAATGGTTGCTTTTGCAAGCGCAATCCCTGCTTCAATGCTCGTCGCTTTTTCTGCAATATAAAGCGAAGCGGCGACATTAAGTAAGACGATATCTGTCTTAGGCCCTTCGACACCTTTTAAAACCTCTTTTAAAATTTCGGCATTTTCTTCAGGTGTGCCTCCCTCTAAATCAGACTTCATCGCACGCGGAATGCCAAATTGCTCAGGCGTGATGTCATACTTTTTCACCCAACCCGCCCTCACTTCACACACATGCGTCACACCTGTCGTTGTGATCTCATCCAAGCCGTCAGCACCATGAACAACCATCCCACTTTTAACCCCTAAATTGCAAAGGGTTTGTGCCAGTGGCTCCACGAGCTTTTGATCATAAACACCTAAAAGCTCCATGTTAGCACCTGCTGGGTTGGTCAAAGGGCCTAAAATGTTAAAAATGGTTGGAATCCCAAGTTCTTTTCGAACAGGTTTCACATGCTTCATCCCGGTGTGATAAGTCTGAGCAAATAAGAAACAAATGCCAATTTTTTCCAACAATGCCACTGACTTCTCTGGTGCCAAATCAATTTTAACACCGAGCTTTTCCAACACATCTGCTGCCCCACACTTACTGGTCACACTTCGATTGCCATGTTTGGCAACAGGCACACCTGCCGCTGCAGCCACGATGGCACTCGCCGTTGAAATGTTAAACGTATGCGCTTTATCTCCACCCGTTCCGACAATTTCTAATGCATCGACATCGTGCAAAAGTCGTGGACAATGCGTCCTCATGTTAGCCGCATGTGCTGTAATCTCTTCAATCGTTTCTCCTTTGATGCTCAACCCCATTAAATAAGCACCCATTTGGGCTTCACTGGGGACACCTGTCATTAATTCATTCATCACCTCATAAGCAAAATCATAATCCAAATCTTGTTGCTTTGTTAATGCCACAATGGCTTCTTTTATTTTCATGATCATCTCTCCCTGTCACGTCACATGGATAACAAAAAAGCAACCGACAATGTACACTGCCAGTTGCTTTTACAGATCCGTTCTTAAAACGAATAAGCGAATTGTGCTTCACTTCTTATGAAGGTAAGTTCAAAACCTAACCTTTGTTAAGACGCTCAGTCATGGCAGCTATTTTTTTGTATGTCAAAAAAAGCCACCACTGCCAAGTGCTGTTTGGCGTAAACGTATTTAGATTTCTTCTTAATGTCACAGTCATTCTAAACACATCCTTTTCCTTTGCACGCTTATCCACTTCAAAGTGTTGTTGACAATCATACACCTTTCTCTCGGCATTGTCAAGTCTTTTTTGAATTTTTTTAAGAAAATTTATTTTTTGAAAACAAAAAACTTGTCGAAACTTTGGTGAAAAAGCATTTGAATGTATGAATTGTTCAATTCCTATGCAAAATCAAATCACTTTCGCACTGCATCCATCATTCGCATCCAAACGATTTGATTTTAAAGGTAGCCTTGCGTAATTCTTCTATTACATCAAATGAAACGCCTATTAACGCTACAATCTCTTCAGCAGCGTCCCCACGCTGAATCATCTTTTTTGCTATGCGCAACTTCTCGGCTTCCGCTCGTTGACGCTCTCGTTTGATGCCCTGTTCGATGCCTTCTTCTCTAATCCCTTGTTCATGTAGCTTACGTGCAAACTCAGCATTATCTCGACTAAATGCATAAGCCTGTGCCCGTTCATCCGCACTTATTTTCAGTAATTTCTCTGCTGCCTCTGCCATCTCTTCTGATTCGTTCGCCAACATCACAAGTTCCTCCTTTGTTCGGGCTTTAAATAGCTTGCCCCATAAATATTTTTCTTTATCATGTTCTTTCTCTGAGTCCAACTTGGTTAAATCAATGATATTAAGTTCTTGTACATGTGTAAAAACTTTCCCATTTTCTCGTCGCATCATAATGCGCTCGTGATAGGCTGCTTCATCAAGAAAGATCCTGAAATCGGTAATGACAAGCGAAATTGTTCGCTTTACTCTGGCATAATCTTCTCCGACTTTTACTTGTTGACCAGCTTTTCTTGCGTTACAAAGTTGAATGCGTTCTTTAAAATTTTGATGGGGATTCGTCTGCATTTCAATATGTAAATCATTACCAGATTTAGTTTTTAGCAAAAGATCAACAGTAAAGCCTTTGTCAGTAACATGATCTTTCAACAATCCAGGATTTAATATGTTAATGGTTGACAATTCATCATCACTTAATTCAAGGTAAGCCTTTAAAAATCTTTTAAGCTCAGGTAAATTTCTTGGGTCTTCAAAGTAAAGTTTGAAAACACCATCAATGGTGAGTGCTAGGATAACTGGGTCTTGTGCTTTATTCTCTCGTATCATTTGTGCCTCCACTATAAGCAAAAGTAAGGGACTTAAAAACCCTCCTACTTATTACTTACGCAAAAAAGACAAAAAATCTTTTTACAGAAAGCGCGACCAAAGAGAAAAAACTTCGTTGATTGGCGTTTTCTTCACCTCGATGGTCATATTGTAACGTATTTTTCTACAAAAATCAAGCTTTTCACGTGATTTTTTCACATCTTGATCCATCGGATTAAAAAAACTGACGCTTTAAAAAAGTCAGTTTCGCCATTCAATTGTTTATTTTTGATAATTAGGGGCTTCTTGTGTAATTTCCACACTATGCGGATGAGCTTCACGCAAGCCAGCACCCGTAATCTTAACAAATTTAGCGTCATTTTTAAGTGCTTCAATGGTCGGTGTCCCACAATAACCCATACCAGCACGTAAGCCACCACAAAGTTGAAAGACAACATCTTCAAGTTTCCCTTTATATGGCACCCTTGCTTCAATCCCTTCAGGGACTAATTTTTTAGCCGCTTCAATTTTCACATTGTTTTTATCTTTTTCATTCCCTTGGAAATAACGGTCACTTGAACCACGTTTCATGGCAGCTAAAGATCCCATCCCCACATAAGTTTTATAACGACGACCGTTAAATAAAATTTCTTCTCCTGGCGTTTCGTCACAACCCGCAAACATACTTCCAAACATACACACAGATGCACCAGCAGCAATGGCTTTCACAAAATCACCACTTAATTTCAAACCACCGTCTGCAATAACTGGAATATCTACCGTTTTACAGTAGTCAAATACATCTGAAACAGCTGTTGCTTGTGGCACACCGACACCTGTTACGACACGCGTCGTACAAATTGAACCTGGACCAATGCCGACTTTAACTGCATCAGCACCTGCTTCAATCAAATCTTTGGCAGCTGCAGCTGTTGCAATGTTACCACCAATCACTTGCAAATCAGGAAATTCACTTTTAATGAGTTTGATCACGTTCAGCACACCTGCTGAATGACCGTGAGCTGAGTCAACTGCGATAACATCGACACCCGTGGCAGCTAAAGCACGCACCCGATCTAATGTGTCTGGACCGATTCCCACCGCACCACCGACGCGGAGACGACCTTGTTCATCATTACAGCTGTTTGGATAAGAAATGGTTTTTTCAATGTCTTTAATGGTCACAAGTCCCTTGAGATTGTCTTCATCATCAACAATGGGCAATTTTTCAATGCGATGCTTTAAAAGCAAGGCTTTTGCTTCATCCACTGTCGTCCCAACTTTTGCTGTAATGAGCCTGTCTCTTGGCGTCATCATGTCTTTAACCAACGTCTCTTTATCTTCACGATATTTGATGTCACGATTGGTGATGATCCCAATGAGTTTATTGGCATCGTCAACAACTGGAAAACCTGATACTTTATAATAACCACAATATTCATCAGCTTCTGCTAATGTAACATGAGGTGCTAATGTAACAGGGTCAGAAATCATGCCATTTTGATACAGTTTAACACGCCTGACTTCTTCTGCTTGTTCTTCAATTGACATGTTTTTATGAATAAAACCAATGCCACCTTGATGTGCAAGTGCAATGGCTAGCTTCGATTCTGTTACCGTGTCCATCGCAGCCGATACGATGGGAATATTTAAATCTATTTTAGGGGTCAGCTTTGTTTTTAAAGAAACATCTTTTGGCAAAACTTCACTTTTAGCAGGCACTAATAACAAATCATCAAAGGTTAAGCCGTCATTTACAATTTTATTTGTTAAAGTCATCATAAATGCTATTTCCTCCACTCCATTTGGGCATTTTGACTATTCTAACATAGTGGATGAAAAACTGCAAGATCTCTCTTTTATAAAGTCTTGTTGTACATACACTTTCATGCTCAAAAAACAAAATAGACGGATCACCCTCGAAAAGGCAATCGTTTTTGAGAAGGATCTTTAAAGCAACCCTCAAAAGGAAATTTAAAAAAATCAAATTTTATCCTACAAATTTTTAAATTTTGTGG
>JGI24700J35501_10930882_pt1 | contig 32859 bp, 23 predicted proteins | sample TergutTh196P1_FD_35501 | JGI IMG/M metagenome (IMG submission 35501)
TTTTAAATTAGCCCTTTAAATTCATACTAAAACTGCTGAATTTAGGAAGCTATTCCACTTAATTTTATTTTAAAAAGGGCTAGAATTAAGTGGAATAACTATAGTATACTCGGTAATGAAACAAGCGAAAAATGTCCAAGTGAAATGCATCAACTTTTTTTGCTACACCCCAAAAAGTAAAAAAATCCCATCTTGACAAAGAGGATAGGTTTGGTGTAAGATTTAGTTTGTTATATAGAAAAAACGGCAGTTCCAAAGGAGGGTGCAAAAATGCATAATTTTGCTGGGGTAGTGTTGGCGGCGGGCATTGGCAGCCGCATGAAATCTAAACTACCAAAAGTATTGCATAAAATATTTGATAAAACTATGTTGGAGTATTGTGCGAGAGCGTTGGAAAAAGCAGGAGCAACCCATATTATTATCGTAACCGGCCACAAAGAGGATTTGGTAAAGCAAGAAATATCGAAATGGAAACTTTGTTGTGATGTGTCTACAGCTTATCAAGAAAACCAACGAGGGACGGGACATGCAGTAAAAATGGCTATGCCTCTGTTAAAACAAGGTAATGTTGTCGTTATGTGCGGAGATGGTCCCCTAATAACGGAGCACACACTAATTGAGTTGGTAAATGACCACGTAGCAAACGGCAGACAATGCACCCTTGTTTCTACAATTGTAGATAACCCCTTTGGTTACGGACGCATAATACGCAAAAGCAATGGAGAACTGACTAAAATAGTAGAAGAAAGAGACAGCACAAAAAAAGAAAAGCTAGTAAAGGAAGTGAACCCCAGTTTGTATTGTTTTAATGTAACTCATTTGGGGCAAGCATTGGAAAAAATAACGAATGACAATGCGGCAAGAGAATATTACATTACAGACACGATAGAAATTTTGTTGAAAAATGGCGGAAAAGTAGATGCTAAACTATCCTTTACTCCCCAAGAGTTTTTGAGTGTTAATACAAGAATTGAACTGGCACATGTAACAAAAATAATGCAACAAAGGATAACCGAAAGCCACATGCTAAATGGCGTAACCATTGTAGACACTGCCACTACATATATAGGATCGAATGTGCAAATTGCTCAAGACACAATAATATACCCAAACACAACAATAGAAGGCAATAGCAAAATTGGTTCTAACTGCAATATCGGGCCAAATTCTGTAGTAAAAAATGCGGAAATAGGAGATTGTACCAACGTGATAAACTCTACTGTTACGGATTCTATAATTGGGGAAAACACGGATATTGGTCCTTACGCACATATTAGACCGGAATCTACCGTTGGGGACAATGCACGGATCGGTAATTTTGTTGAGATCAAAAAAAGCACAATTGGCAACGATACGAAGGCCGCCCATCATAGCTATGTTGGTGATGCCATAGTAGGCAACAACGTAAACTTGAGCTGTGGAATTATAACAGCAAACTATGATGGAAAAAACAAGCATATAACAACAATAGAGGATGGAGCCTTTGTAGGGTCTAATGTTAATTTGGTTGCACCTGTTACAATCTGTAAAAATGCTTATGTTGCGGCAGGCACAACTGTTACCCACAAAGTTCCGGAAAACGCTTTGGCTATAGGCCGAGCAAGACAAGAAATTAAAGAAGAATGGAAAACAAAGAACAATCTTGAAAAGAGTTAGATTCAGCTGAGCTTTTGTGAGTTACCAAAAGCTAGATTTGCAAAGGAGAAAGGTACACATGGATATTGGAAAGATTAATGGGGAAATAAAATTGTTTACAGGTAATTCCAACAAAGATTTGGCAGGAAAAATAGCCTCTTGCCTAGATGAAATTGCCGCAACCAGTTCTGAAAGCTCGATAAAACAAAACATACAGTTAGGGAAAGCAGAAGTGGGGCGTTTTAAAGATGGTGAAATATCCTTGAAAATTTTTGAGCCTATTAGGGAATGTGATGTGTTTGTAATCCAATCTACATCTTATCCTGTAAACGAAAATATGATGGAACTGTTAATAATGATAGATGCACTGAAAAGGGCATCAGCCAAGCGTATTACAGCAGTACTCCCCTATTATGGCTATTCTCGCCAAGATAGAAAGGTTAGGGCTCGTGATCCAATCAGCGCCAAACTTGTAGCTAACATCATAGCGTCTGCCGGAGCGGATCGGGTTCTAACAATGGATTTGCACTCTGCTCAAATACAAGGTTTTTTCGACATACCCGTTGACAACCTTACGGCTATGCCAATTTTTTTCAATTACTATTCTAACAAATTCAAAGATAGGAGCGATACTATGGTTGTTTCTCCGGATATTGGTTCTGTTGCCCGCGGGCGTACCCTTGCCGAAAAGTTAAATATAAACTTAGCCATAGTAGACAAGCGTCGTTCAGAAATATTAGACGATGTGAGCGAGGTAGGGCATGTTATAGGTGATGTAAGTGGGAAAAAAGTTATAGTTATAGATGATGAGATAGATACGGGAGGTTCTATTGCAAATGCCGCCCAAACCCTTACAGAACACGGTGCAAAAGAAGTATATGTATGCTGTACTCACGGCAAATTTTCCGGGGATGCTGTGCAAAAAATAGAAAACTCCCCAATAAAAGAACTGCTATCTTTAGACACAATACAACCCCGAAATCAATCTAACAAAATAAAAACACTTAGTGTAGACAAAATGTTTGCTGACGCAATCTTCCGTATTCATGAGGGAATCTCGGTTTCCTCGTTATTTAATTGATATGCATTATCTAATTGTGGGTTTAGGCAACCCAGGAAATGCCTACAACTGGACACGCCACAACATAGGTTTTGAAACGATAAACAAGATGGCTTATGACAACAATATATCCTTAACGAAAACAAAGCATTGGGCTAATATCGGCACAGGCTTTATTGGTGGTGCAAAAGTGATATTGGCTAAGCCATATACGTATATGAATAAGAGTGGCGAAAGTATAGAGCCTTTGCTTAAATATTACAATATTCCTATAGAGAACCTGATAGTTATACATGACGAGATAGCCTTGGATGTGGGCCGCATACAAATAAAATATGGTGGAGGAGCCGGAGGACACAAAGGAGTGCTAGACGCAATTGATCACCTAAAAACCCAGGGGTTTTTGCGGGTGCGTATTGGCGTTGGGGCAAAGCCTCCGGGGTTTAGGCTTACAGAATATGTTCTTTCCCGCTTTTTTGTTCAAGAACACGATACAATTGTAGCGGCGGTAGGAAAGGCAGGAGAGGCTGTTAGCTCTATCTTGATTCATGGCAAAGACAAGGCTATGAATATACATAATCAGAAGGCAGTGGAGCAACAATGAACACAATAAACGAAGTTATCGAAATGGCTCAAAGTGAGAGTAGCACTCTTATAACAGGGCTTACAAACACTGCAAAGGCTCACATTGTTGCTAACATAGGAAAAACAAAACCTATTTTTATTATTACCCATTCAGAACTGCGAGCAAAGGAGTTGCAAGAGGATATTAGCTTTTTTGCGTCACAAGATGCAAAAATTTATCCGGCAAAAGATATTATATTTTTTAGTGCAGATGTACGGAGTATTACAATAACTGCGGAGCGGTTCAGCATTTTGCAAAGTCTGCTAAAAAAACAACCTTTGATTATTATTGCCACAGCAGATGCTCTCCTGGACAAACTAGCACCAAAAGAAGAGTTTGAAAAAGCTATCATGAAATTGGCAGTTGGGGATGTAAAGGATATTAACCAATTGGCAAAAAACCTTGCATATATGGGCTATGAACGCAGAGATCCAGTAGAATACGAGGGGCAATTTGCAATAAGGGGAGGGATTTTCGACCTATATTCTCCAACTTCTCAATGGGCATATCGGTTAGAATTTTTTGGAGATGAGTTAGACAGCATACGTACAATAGATACTGCGTCTCAAAAATCTATAGAAAAAATTGACGAAATAACGATTTTTCCTATGCGAGAGCTAGTTTATACAAATGAAACACTGAAAAAAGCTATCGCCAAAATGGAGAGAGAATATAGGAAAACTCTGGACAATTTCCAAAAAAACAATAGTGCAGAAGAAGCCGACAGATTAAAAGAAAATGTAGGCGAAAGTCTGCAAAAGCTGATACATGCAAAGAGTTTGCCCGATATAGATAAGTTTTTTGCGTATTTTTATGAAGGAGAAAGCCTGCTATCCTACATTCCGGAGGATACGGTGCTTTATTTTGATGAACCGAATAAAATAAACGCTTGTATAAATACTGCTCTTGCAGAGTTTAGTGAAAGCAAGCAAAACCGTATTTTAAAGGGGCATATTTTGCCGGGTCAGGCAAATATGTTTTTTGATATAAACGATTTGCAGCATATATGGGGAAAGTTCACAAATGTGCTGTTAATGACGTTGCCCGGCACTCCTGCCGGCTTTGCTCCGAAAGCCTTGGCACAGTTGCGTACACGAGAAATAAGCCTTGCGAAAAATAATGTAGATTACCTTTGTCAAGAACTGGAGTTTTTTTGTGAGAAGAAGGTAGAGGTTAATATATTGACAAAAACCCCGGGCAAAGGACAGCGGCTAAAAGAGGAGTTAGACAAACGAGGGGTAAGAAGCCGATACAACGTATTGATCGGTAGCTTGACGCAGGGATTTGAATACTTAGACAATAAACTGGCATATATTTCTGAAAAAGAAGTGTTTTCAACAAGAAAAAAACGAAAAGGACGGCAAAAAGCTGTAAATATAGAAGACTTTACTGATTTGAAAGTGGGAGATTATATAGTGCATGACAACCATGGCATTGGCGTTTATAATGGGCTTGAAACAATATTAACAGATAATGTTTCTAAGGATTACCTGAAGCTGAGTTATGGTGGTGGTGGCAAGTTATATATTTCTATCACTCAAATGGACAGGATACAGAAATATATTGGCAATAGCTCCGTTTCTCTTAGTAGGTTGGGCGGGGTTTCTTGGGAAAAGGCAAAGGCGAGGGTAAAGGAAACCGTAAAAGTTTTAGCGGAAGATTTGGCTTTGCTTTATGCACAAAGGAATATTGCTCAAGGGTTTGTTTACACAAAAGATACTGTGTGGCAAGCCGAGTTTGAGTCTACATTTCCTTTTCAAGAAACAGATGACCAACTTGTGGCTATAGAAGATGTGAAAAAGGACATGGAGTCTACAAAAATTATGGATCGCCTTGTTTGTGGAGATGTAGGTTTCGGAAAAACAGAGATAGCCTTGCGAGCCTCATTTAAAGCTGTTCAGGACAATAAACAGGTAGCTTTTCTTGTGCCTACTACTATTTTGGCACAGCAGCATTATATGACATTTTTGGAAAGAATGAAAAATTTCCCTATTAATATAGAACTGCTGAGTCGTTTTCGTTCAAAAAAAGAGCAGAGTCAGACTGTAAATCGCCTTGCAAATGGGCAAGTCGATATTGTAATAGGGACCCATCGGCTTCTTTCTAAAGACGTAGTTTTTAGCAACCTTGGTTTGGTTGTTGTAGACGAAGAGCAGCGGTTTGGGGTAACCCACAAAGAAAAGCTAAAAAAGCTAACAATAAATGTAGATGTGCTAACACTGACAGCAACACCAATACCCAGAACCCTGCACATGAGCCTTTCCGGAGTGCGGGATATTAGCTTGCTCCAAGAACCCCCAACTTCCAGAAAAAATATACAGACATTTGTATTGGAATATGATAAAGAGTTTGTTAAAACTGCCATAACAAGGGAGATGGCTAGGGGTGGGCAGATATATTACCTGCACAATAGGGTGAAAAACATTGCCACAACTGCAAAAACCCTGATGGAGATTGTGCCAAGCGCTCGTATTAGCTATGCCCATGGACGAATGGGGGAAACAGCCCTTGAAAAGGTAATGATGGACTTTATTGGGGGAGAGATAGATGTGCTGGTATGCACAACTATAATAGAAACGGGGCTGGATATTCCCAATGTAAACACGATAATAATACAGGATGCGGATCATATGGGGCTTGCACAATTGTACCAGCTACGAGGACGAGTGGGCCGTAGCGACAAAATAGCCTATTCTTATTTGATGTACAAAAAGGACAAGATACTGACCCAAGAATCTCAACACCGCTTGCAAACTATAAGGGATTTTACAGAGTTTGGTTCCGGTTTTAAAGTTGCGTTAAAGGATTTGGAGATACGAGGGGTTGGGAGTATGTTGGGTGCTCAACAGCATGGTCATATGGCTGCCATTGGATACGGTATGTATACTAGGTTGTTAGAGGAGGCAGTAAAGGAGCTGAAGGGAGAAACGGTGCAGGAAGCCCCTGAAATATCTATAGATATAAAGATAAGTGCGTATATACCATCGGAGTATATACCTAGTGCCGAGCAAAAACTGGATATATACAAAAAGATATCTCATATAAAAAACCGAGAGGATTTTTGTCAGATACAAGACGAGATAGAGGACCGATATGGTAATATGCCGAAACCGGTAGAGGGGTTGCTAAACATAGCTTTTTTGAAAGCTGTGGCGGCTCCTTTGGGGATAACGACGATAAGCCAAAAGGACGGCGGCAATCTGCTTGTAATGTTTTCACACACGGCAACAGTAGACCCAAACAAAATAGTGGATGCAGTGACTAAAAACGGGAATTTGCTGTTTACTTCGGGGGACACGCCCCATATAACATATAAGGTTGATAAGGAGTTAAAGCTAGGCGACGTAGTGGCGTTGCGTGAATTATTGGCAAGGCTTGGTGAGTAATGGTTGTACATTTTTAATCATTTTCTTTCATTTTCAAAGTGAGCAATCCCGCTTAGTAATATTTTTAAAAAAGATTGTACTAAGCGGAATTGCCACACAGGATTTGTGCTATGTCCTCGGAATCCTTGGTTCTCTAAGTTGGAAAACAGACACAGCTTCGCGCATAATCTCTGTTTGTTGGCTTAGCTCTTGGCTTACTGTTGCAACTTCTTGAGAGGTGGAAGAGTTTGCCTCTACCACGTCTGATATTTCATTTACCCCACGATAAATTTGATCAACAGCTTCTGCTTGTTCCTGGGACATTTGTGCGATTTGTGATATAAGCTCCGAAACTTCTTTTACATGCTCTACAATCATCTCCAAGGATTGAGCTGTAGAGCGGGCTATTTTCATGCCTTCATCGACCATGTTCAAAGATGTTTCGATTTCTTCTTCTGTGCTTTGTGTAGCTTTTTGGCTTCTTGTTGCAAGGTTACGAACTTCTTCTGCCACCACAGAAAACCCCCTGCCATGCTCTCCCGCTCTAGCAGCCTCTACAGAGGCGTTTAAAGCAAGCAAGTTAGTTTGGAAAGAAATATTATCAATCACCTTAATAATATTTGAAATATTGGCAGAAGTGGATTTAATGCTTTCCATGGATGCCATCATCGCTTCCATACTGCGGCTGCCGGTGCTTGCTGAATCTGTAGATTGTTTTGCACGTTCATTGGCATTTAGTGCCATTTGGGCATTGCCTCTGGTCTTTTCGTTAACAGATTCCAAGTAAGCCTTTAACTCTTTTACTGTGTTTTCTTGCTTGCTTGTAACATCAGCTAAAACAGCCGCACTTTGTGATACGTGTCCGGTGTTTTCCTGCACAATATCAAAAGATTCCTGTACAGCTCTTATTGATGCATTAAGGGATGTCAAAATGCTGGCTAGAGCCTCTTTTACAGGGCGATAAGATTCGATACGCATCCTGTCCACGGGTATAGTCAAATCCCCGCGTGAGATTGCTTCTAAGATTTCTGTTATTTCTGCTACATTTTCAGACAACTGCTCTCCTGCTTCGTTTACAGCTTTTTTCAACGTATCAAAAGCCCCTCTGTAGTCGCCTGATACAGGGGTTTCAAACTTACCTATCGCCATTTCTGCAAGGGCTACTTTTACCTCGGAGATAGGGTCGGACACAGCACCAAGCGAAAGATTTATATCATCCAACAGCTTTGCCCACCCGCCTTTATATTTGCTCGAATTTGCCTTAACACCCAACTCGCCGTTTGCTACACGTTTAAAAAGATCCGCTATTTCTTGATGGATTTGGTTCATGTCGTGTATTATTTCATTAAAGCGGACATTTATTGCAGCTTTTTCGCCGGGAAGCTGTTCAATTTTTGTTTCAAAATCCCCATCGCCTATAGATTCCAACACTTGGAATACTAAAAAGATGTCTGAGTTAAAACTATCTATTAGAGCGTTTGCTTGCTCGCAAAAGTCTTTAAATGCACCTTTATATTTTGAAGAATCGAGCCTGTACATGATATTGCCTTCGTTGTTTACTTGGTGTTCGAGTTCTGTAAAATCATCCATAAGGGATTTAATTACATCGTCTAGCGCATACATGTCTTTTGTTAATTGGCCAATCTCGTCTATACCTAAATTGGCAGTATCTCTATTGATGTTTATTTTGCCATCGGCAATCTCTTTTGAAACAGTTACAAGGTGGTTAATAGGGCGAGTAACACGCATAAGCAGAACGAGTAGTATAACACCCATTGCGATTACTGCCAATACAGATACTATTACAGAAGTTATCCCCACTGTGTTTATGTGCTGGAAAAACTCGCTAGAAGGTAAAACAGAGTATATGGTATGCGTTCCATATACGTAATAGCCGGCATAATACTCTACGCCGTCAAGTGTTAACCATTGCCTGTTTGTGCCGGCAACGCTAACATCAATGGGTGCAAAATTTTGACCTATCATGGCTGTGTTGGGGTGTGCAATGATTGTACCAGCTTCTACAATAAACAAAAAACCGTTATTGCCAAACTGGAGTTGTTCTATTGTTCTTTGTACATCCAAAACAACCTCCAGCCTTTCTGTCACCTCTCCCGAAACACCGATCTGAACAAATCCGGGGGCATCAGTTCGGGCAACTCCTATATAAGAAAACAAAATACCCAAAGCCTCGTTTGGCATGGCTTCTTGTGCCAGTTCAAAAGTTGGATCTTGTAAAATTTGCAAAAAAGGTGCTGATTGTTCTCCGGAACCGTAGTAAAAACCAAAGAAACCGGGGATGTTTCCGTATTGCAAGATGCCTTGCCCATCTGCCACATGTACCTCATGCACACCAAGCAAGGCGGCGATTCCATCCATAACAGCTACTCCTGCGTTGCTTGTATCCAAAAGGTATGGGTTTAACCTGATTATCTCAGCAAAAGCCCGTGCTAAAGCAATATTTTTAGCAGCTAAATCCTCAAAAACAATTTCGTTTATTTCTGCAGACAACTGATAAGCAGACAAAATATTACTTATGGCAGCATCCATTTCGGTGTTAATCATTGTTGTGACTGTCTGCCTTGTAATTGTATAGCTTATGGCAGTTATAGCCACAACAGCAACAACGAGTACAGCCATAACCGGTATCAAAATCCTGTTCCTTACTTTACTTTTAATCAGCTTCATAATCTTTACTTCCCTTTCGCAATATTTTTTACTATGTATACCAATCTTTCGCTTGTGAGTTTTGGTGCGTTTTTTGTATACCCATCATATTTGCCTGTTACTGTAAGCCCTGCGGTTTTTGCAAAACTTTCTATTTCTTGCTCTGTGTAAGCCCTTTGATAATGGATCTCTCCGTTACGGATATACATGCTGTTTTTCTGCTGTGTGAAAATTGTTAGGTTATATTCGTTTATCTTTGTGGATTTGTTGTAATAGTTTTCCCATATTATTGCACTGTTGGGTTCTGTTTGGGAAAATGTGTTTGTAGCTAGTATATTCTCAAATTTGTGTGTGCTATTTATATCGAAAATAAATACACCATTGGGGTTAAGATAGTTTTTAACTAAGCGAAATGTTTGCAAAAGCTCATCTTGCTCTAGTATGTAGTTGAGACAGTCGCAAGTGCATATGCAAGCATCTACTGTGCCATATAGCTCAAAGCTGCGTATGTCTTGATTAAGGAAAAGTACATTTTGCCCAAGGCTTTCTGCTTTTTCCCTTGCAACCATCAGCATGTCGGTCGATATATCCAAAGCTATCATTTCGTAGTGAGGAAATAGAGTGGTAAGATTGCCGGTTCCGCACCCTAAATCCAACACCAAACTTGCCTTGGGCATGTGAGCCTTTATTATGTTATCAATAAAGACCCCCCACTGAGCGTAATTTATATCCATATATCGGTCATAAATTTGTGAAAAATGTTCATACATGATTTTAGCTAACTTTTAACTAATAGGAGTAACGATACCGCCTATTCCTGTGTCAAGTATGGTGCCTTTTGCACTGCGGTTTTTGTGAGGTAGTACCCCCTCGCTAAACAATTTCCTGAACTCATCGCCGGTTATTTTTTCTTTTTCCAGCAAAAGAGATGCACAGTCGTGGAGTACCTGCATATGGTCTATTAAAATACGTTTTGCTTCATCATAGGCATGGCTAACCAGGCGGTTTATTTCTTTGTCTATATTTGATGCAATTTCTTCGCCATAGTTGCGGCCTTGGTGTATATCCCTGCCCAAAAACACCTCTGCTTGATCCTCGCCAAACTGTATGGGGCCTAATAAGTTGCTCATACCATAACGTGTTACCATTCCCCTGGCAATGGCTGTTACTCGCTCTATATCGTTGCTTGCACCGGTTGTTATGTCGTTGAGAACGAGCTCCTCTGCAGCACGCCCTCCCAACAGGGCTACCATTTGCTGTTCCATATTAGTTTTGGAGATATAGCTTTTGTCCTCGCTGGGAAGGGGCATGGTGTATCCTCCGGCACGACCTGTGGGTATAATAGAAACTAGATGAACTGCGTCTAAATCCTCTAGCATTTCAAACATTATCGCATGACCGGCTTCGTGGTAAGCTGTAATCTTTCGTTCTTTTGGAGATATAATACGGCTTTTTTTCTCTGTGCCAAGACCTACTGTTATAAAGGCTTTGCGCAAAGTTTCCATATCAATCTCCTTTTTGTTGAAACGAGCAGCGAGGAGTGCCGCTTCGTTTAGTAAGTTTTCCAGATCTGCCCCGGTAAAACCTGCCGTAGTTTGTGCAATAACACGCAAATCTACATCTTCAGCAAGTTTTTTGCCAACACAGTGTACCCGTAATATTTCCTCTCTACCTTTGACATCGGGGCGACCAACCACTACTTGTCTGTCGAAACGCCCGGGACGCAGAAGGGCAGGGTCTAAAATGTCGGGTCGGTTAGTTGCCGCTACAATAATAATGCCTTCGTTTACGCCAAAACCGTCCATTTCTACCAACAGCTGGTTAAGGGTTTGCTCACGCTCATCATGCCCACCGCCGAGTCCTGCGCCACGCCTGCGGCCAACAGCATCTATCTCATCTATGAAAACTATACAAGGAGAGTTCTTTTTTGCTTGTTCAAATAGATCCCGCACACGGCTTGCACCAACCCCAACAAACATCTCCACAAAGTCTGAACCGGACACGGAAAAGAAAGGTGCACCGGCTTCTCCCGCTACTGCTCTGGCAAGCAATGTTTTACCGGTGCCGGGAGGCCCCACCAAAAGTATCCCTTTCGGTATGCGCGCTCCTATCTCTGTATACTTTTTTGGGGCTTTCAGAAAGTCTACAAGTTCTTCCAAGTCGTTTTTTTCCTCATCCAAACCAGCCACATTTTTGAATGTATATTTTTTGTCGTTATCTACGGTAAGTTTGGCACGGCTTTTACCAAAGTTCATTATGCGGTTGCCGCCACCACCTCCCCCTCCTTGCATTTGTTGCATTACAACAACCATGAAGATTATTATGGCTATAATAATGATAATGGGAATAAGAAACTGCAAAATAACACCGGTGTTTGGGGGCGGCATTGTAATGACAGTTATGTCGTGCTGGACGGCTGCATAGTTAAGCTGGTGATGAAGATCGGACATTAGTGTAACAGGTACAGTTTGAGCCGGTCTGCCGTCATTAAAAAGCACACGAATGTTGCCTAAACCCTGCACGTCTGCATTGGGAGTTATCTCCACTTGAGATACAAGCCCAAGGTTTAGGTCGTGCAAAAACTGGCTGTAAGTGTATACTTCTGTTGCACCCCCTTGGTTTAAGGAATTCGCTATTGTGGTTATTAAAATAAAAACCAAAAATACAATAAAAAATGTTGTTAGTGTGCCGGAACCTCTTTTCAAAACGCACCTCCTAATATGGTAATGTGCCAACATATGGCAAGTTTCTATATTTTCCGTTGTAGTCCAGGCCATAGCCCACTACAAAGTTGTTTGGTATGTCAAAACCGTTGTAGTCTATTTTTATGTGCTTAACTTTGTTTTTGTTGAGTAGCGCACAAACCTTTAAATCTTTTGGTTTTTTTGCCATTATGTGTTTGATTAAAAGGTCTATTGTAAGACCGGTGTCTATAATATCTTCTACTAACAGAACATTAAGCCCTTCTATGTCCATGGCAATATCACCGGAAAACACAAGTTTTCCTGTACTTTCTTGCCCTTGATAACTACTGACTTTTATAAATTCGAGCTGGGTTGTTAAAGGGTCTAACTGACGAGCCAGATCTGCCATAAAAATTACGCCACCTCGCAATGCACATATTAAAACTAATTCTTGGCCGTTATAGTCGTCTTTTATTTGTTTACCAAGTTCTGCGACTCGTTTGAGTATTTGCTCTTCCGATAATAACACTTCGGGTAATATCATTTTTGTTTCTCCCATATTTGTATGTAAATTTTATTTTTACAATTATCTTCTTCTGTGTAGTAATGGCCAAAAATCCATATTACGTTGTTGCCAACAGCGAGCAGTGGCATATCACGTTGGCTAATGGGGATTTTTTGGTTTATAAAATAGTTTTTCAACTTTTGGGTACCACTGTTTTTTATCAGTAAAATATCTTTTGGTTGTCTTGTTCGTAGGACAAGCCCTGACGCTATTTTATCACAATTAAATGATTTAGTACATGTGTTAATGTAGCCATTTTTTGTGATTTTTTTTAAGGTGCAACTAATGTAGAAATTTTTCTCTTTTATATAAAAAAAATCGTGCAAATTTACAGGATAGTATATTTTGGATATTGCAGGCAAACAATGGGAGTTGTCGTGCAAAATCAGTGTATTATATGACTTTTCCGCTATAATTTTCATCGGGAGTGTAATTTTTTTGCCGGATGTTCTATTGGTCAATTTTATTATATCAAGTACATGATCGTAAGTAAAATTCTGTAAAATGTTACAAAAATGTGATATTGCAATGCGTACAACCCGTCTTTGCAGAGCGGGATGTAAAGATTTTAACGCAAGTATATCTATGTTAAGACAATGTTTTGATATGGCTATAGCACAATTGTCATAGGCTTGCTGTGCTGCTTGTTGCATATAATCATCTTCATTGGCTAGAATTTGGCTATTTACACTTATTGTACTTAGCAGATTTTTGTTGATATCAACAAGATAAGGTAGCACTGTATGGCGTATTTTATTGCGGTTGTATTCTAAATTTGCATTTGTGCTGTCTGTCACATATTGTATATTGTTTTTTGTGCAATATTTTTCTATTTCTTTGCGGCTACAGTTTATTAGCGGACGGACAACATTGCCTCTTGTGGGGGGGATTCCGCGCAAACCGCCAATACCGGCACCTCTAGTTAAGTTTAAAATTACAGTTTCTGCATTATCGTTTTTGTTGTGGGCAGTAGCGATTTTTGTTGCAGCGATTTTTTGTGCTAAATTTGTAAGGGCTTGGTAGCGTAGTTTGCGTCCAGCTTCCTCTATTGTTAGCTTGTTGTCTTTTGCGATTTTTTTTACATCACATGTATAAACATAGAAGGGTACACCCAAATTTTTGCAAAAACTCTCTGCAAAGTGTTGGTCATCGTAGCTTTCGTTTCCTCGCAAGTTGTGGTTAACATGTAGTGCAGATACAACAAAACCCAGTTTTTGTAAAATATGCAAAAGGCTACAAGAATCTGCTCCACCGGAAAGGGCAACTAGCACATGATCACCACTATTTATCATGGCATATTTTTCTATTGTTTGAGCAGTTATTTTTTCCATAATTGCCTATCCCCGGATTATGCCTATAATACGAGATAATTCTTCCTTGGAGGAATACTCTATCTCTATCTTACCTTTATCTTCTTTGCCTTTTATGTTTACATTTGCACCCAAATATTCTTTTAAATCAATTTCCGCATTGGTATAGATTTTGTTTTGTGTTTTTTTGGGGTTGGTTGACTGCTCTGATTGTTGTGTTTTGCTTACCAATGCTTCTATCTCTCTTATTCCGAGGTTTTGGGTTATTATTTTTTCGCAAATTTCTATTTGATGGTCAATTGGTAGACCAACGAGTTTTGCACCGTGGCTTGCACTCAATTCTCCGCTTATTATATGTTTTTGAACATCTTGATCCAAGTTTAGCAAATTCATACGGGCAGATATGGTATTGCGGCTTTTGCCCACTTTTTTCCCTATTTCTTCTCTATTAAAAAAAAAGTATTCACCTAGCTGATGATAGCACATGGCTTCTTCTATTGGGTTAAGATCCTGCCTTTGTACATTCTCTATCAAAGCGACCTGTAGAGCCTCCATTTCGCTGTAGGTTTTTATTATACAAGGTATTGTTTTCAATTCAACAATATGGGCGGCACGATAACGGCGTTCACCCGCAATTATTGTATAAACTCCGTTGTTTTCGTTTACAACAATGGGTTGTACAATTCCAAACTCTTGTATGGATTGGGCTAATTCTTCTAACGGCTCCTCGGGAAAACTTTTGCGTGGTTGCATTGGGTTTGGTTCAATCAAACTAATATCTATTTCCTGTAGTGGACTCGCTTCCATACTTTTTTCTATGGGTGTTTGTATTAGGGCTCCCAAACCCTTCCCTAACCCCTTTTTCATACTCTACCCCTTTCTCGCTATTACTTCCTTGGCTAAATCTAAGTATGCCTGCGCCCCTTTGCTTTTTGGATCGTACTGTGTAATGGGCATACCATGGCTTGGGGCTTCGCTAAGGCGTATATTTCTTGGTACAATGCTTCGGTAAACATTGTCTTCTATATGCTTTTTTACTTCTTCCACAACTTCCATTGAAAGGTTTGTGCGAGAGTCGTACATGGTGAACACTATACCTTCTATTATTAGCTTTTTGTTTAAAGCCTTTTGTACCAGTTGTATTGTGTAAAGTAGTTGGCTTAACCCCTCTAATGCAAAATACTCACATTGGATTGGCACAAGCACCGTATCTGCTGCTGTTAAAGCATTTATTGTCAGCATACTGAGAGAGGGTGGACAATCTATTATTATAAAATCGTACAAAAACTTTATATTTTTTATAATATTTTTTAGTAAATATTCCCGGTTTTCGTAATTAATAAGTTCTATTTCAGCCCCTGCCAAATTCACATTTGATGGCAGCAGTTTTAGGTTTGGTATGTTTGTTTTTACCTCTACATCTTCTATATAGCAACTGCCTAAAAGTAAATCATAAAATGTTTTTTGCAAATTCTCTTTATCTATACCAAAACCGCTGCTGGTGTTGCCCTGTGGATCGTTGTCGATTATTAGCACTTTCTTGCCTTCTTCTGCAAGGCAGGCAGCCAAATTAATGGCAGTGGTTGTTTTGCCTACACCGCCTTTTTGATTAGCAACAGCTATTACTCTGGGCATTTTGTTTTCCCTCCCGGTTTATACTTTTTTGGTCATTCCTCGGATTCAGATTCAAAATCACTATAGGCAAAACTGCGTTCCTCTTGGTTGCGTCTTACCAGCTTCATATATAATTTATACTTAAAATGTTTTTTCTCGAAAAAACCTGCTTTCATTTTATCAAACTGTTTAAAACCCAATTTTTTGTAGATGCTAATAGCAGCTTTGTTGCTATCTTTTACTGTAAGTCGAAACTCTTGATAAGGCAATTTGCTGTATACATGCTCCAACAAGCGTGTGGCGACACCTTTACCCCTTGCTTCTGTTATTGTTGCTACAGATTCTATATATGCGGTGGAATCATCGTAACTGATTGGAGTGTGAAATTCTTTTTCAATTAAAAAAAACACAAAATTGCCTTTGATGAATCCTAAATTAGCTATAATATCTTCTTTGTTTAGATGAATGGCTCGCAATTTGTTGTTTGAACACGCCAAAATCCCCGCCACATTACCATCCATAAGAGCTACATAAAACACTTCTTTCACAAAAGAATTTTTGAAAATAAGTATTAGCTTTTCCTTATTTTTGGAAATTAAACGTAGCTCGTTGTAATAACCATCCACAAAAACAATAGCGACTTCTGTAGAAACATCTCGCTCTATTTCATCCATTCTTTTAACTTCCAACATACCATCCACTGACAACACCTCCTAACTTTTTTTGGTATATGACGATACAATACGGCAATTCCGCTTAGTACAGCCTTTTTTAAAATATTACTAAGCGAAATTGCTTCCTTAATTTAGCACTTTTGTTGTTTTTAAAAGGGACAACTCATCGGGAAAGTGCTATATAGTTACAGATGCTTAACTTCAAAAAACAATTTTAAAGTTAAGCAATTGTTTAAGCAATTATGTATACATCGTCTTCTTTGTTGGGATTTTTTACGGCTTCTTTTGCTAAATAGTCGCTACGTTTGTTTTCTATGTTAGTGGAATGACCTTTTACCCACGTTAGCTTTATGTTATGTATTTCCAAAAGGGGCAAGAGTCTTTCCCATAAGTCTATGTTAAGAGCCGTTTTTTTGTTGGCACGTATCCAGTTATTTGCTTTCCAGGTAGTAACCCAACTTTTGTTTACAGCGTCCACAACGTACTTGCTATCACTGTAAAGCTCCACGTCACAAGGATTTTCTCCCAACTCTTTTAAAGCGTGTATTATTGCCATTATCTCCATGCGATTGTTTGTGGTATGGTTGAAGCCACGGCTTATCTCTTTTCGTTTACCATTTCGCAAAATCACAGCTCCGTAGCCGCCCGGACCCGGGTTTCCGCTACAAGCACCATCTGTGTAAATTATCGCCGGAGAAGACAAAAGTGTAGAGGTTGAGTGCTTAGCTTGCCAATCAAATAACATTTTTGCGTACTCTACATCTTCGGGGGTTGTTATTTTTATGTTGGTATGGTTGCCTTGTACCAAAAAAATGTCTTGACCCATAGCTTCCACAAGGCTTGCATCATCTGTTCCTATAAATCCGTTTTGTTTTGCAGTATTGTGGGCACTAACTAGCAAACGTTTTGCGAAGCCTTGAGGGGTAAGCGCCATCCACACTTTGTTTCTATCTAAAGTTGTTACTTTTCCATTTTTGTGCTTTATTGTATCCCTAGCCGGTGCAGCCAAAATCGCTGCTTCGTGTTCTTTTGCGGCAAGGGCAACTTCTTCTATGTGGTTACGACTAACAAAGGGGCGCACTCCATCGTGAACCAAAACAATATTACAATCATCTGACACCTCCCCTAAAGCCTTAAACACAGTGTCTTGACGAGTTTCCCCTCCAAAGGAAAGAGTAACTTTTGTGAGTTTATAGTCCTTTACCATCTTCAAAACAAAAGTATAATCTTCCTCATTTATACCTACCACAATTTCTTTTATAAATTCACATTCCTGAAACTTTTTGATAGTATGAACTAAAATAGGTATATTAGCCAGGTGTATATATTGCTTTTTAACACTGGAACCCATGCGGACACCAACACCGGCTGCCGCAATAATTGCAGCACAGTAAAAGCTCTTCATAACTAAATTTCTCCTTATTTTTTAAAAACTCTCCTTAATTTTAAAAACTTTCAAACGATTTTTATATTTTTGTATGCTTTCGTATGCTGTATTAGTATATTATATAATAAAATCAATCTCCACTAAAGCAGTTATTGATTGTTACTTGATTATTTTCGTTAAAAATTGTTATGGCAAACTTATTGCCAATCCCTGCTTTGAAAAAGCATTATAAATAAGCTCAAAATAAGCTCATAAAGAATTATAACACAATTATCTGATTTAGTAAAATTTATTGTTATGTGGGCGTAGCAAAAAAAGTTGACAGATCTGATTTTGAAATTTATGGATTAAGGGTGAAAATGGTGAAAAACCTTGGTTGAGCTTTTAGAAATTGCTGAAAATTGCTTTCGGAAATATTATTCTAATGCGAACTTTGAAACTCTCTATGTCACCACCGATGTGTGACTCTATACGAAAATTTATATCGGAACAAATAGAAAAAATTCTATGATTAGAAAGATAATTCCATTATACAGCATGTTCGTTAATGAAACAAGCGGAAAATGTCCGATTGGGTACACCAACTTTTTTTTGCTATGCCCATAAAAAGAAAGTACAACTTTATATGGGGGCCGCAGCCCCCATATAAAACGCTATATTAATTTAATCTGCGATGCCTGCTGCGTGCATAAACACCGCTGTAGCAAACATATTGTGGTAAACTTGTGTGTGTGCTCTGTTAAAAATATTGGTGCCAAACACAGTTACAGGCACACCGTTGTTGCTGTTACCCGTAAAAGCTACGGTGCGACCCGGTATATTGGCTTGATTCGCTTCCCCTTGCCACCATCCACCAAGGAATACATCGGTAAACTGCCCAGGGGCAATGGTTATAAGGGGGTTGGTGCCGGTGGGTATCTCGTAAAACCCTGTGGCAGCTATAAGATAGGCTGTGTTTGCCCTGTCAAAATAAGCTGTCATAAGGCTGTTTGACGAATATGTTGCGAGGAAAGTACCCTCTCTGCTGGCTGTAATGTTGTTAAAACCACCACCACGACCATAGAACAGGTTGTCTAAAATGTTTTGTGCCAAAGTTTCTTGAGCAGTAGCTGCGGAGGTTTGTACGAAAATAGCAGGCATACCATAATCATTTACCGCATCCCAAATGCTCGGCCAGTTTTGGTTATGGCTTACTAAAACGTCAAATTGATTCAAGTTTAGCCCAGCCAGTTGATCGTTGCTAATAACCCAAGTATAGTCAAAGCCAAGATCTCGCATTATGAACTGTATTGGAGAAAACAATCCTTGACCGGCACCGGCTCCACCGGCCAATATAACAAGCCGTGGTTGCACAAGTTGCTCCATAGAGAGCGGGCGACTGTGCAATCCTATAGCTTCTATAAAACGACCGTACAAATGCTGGTCTGTAATGTAGCTACGGCTCACAACAAAATCACCGTTTCGGGCTGTGTTATAGTCTGCTGTAAGCATAAACACGGAGCTGCCATCTGCCAAAAGAGAGTTTACAAGCCTTGTGGCATCCTGGTTGTTGTTGCGGATCACTATGTATGGGGTTGTCCACGGCACCGGAGGTTCAGGAACAACTATTCCCTCAACTTGCCGTAACGCTCCCATACCGGGAACCCAAACAGGGAAAGCATCAAACCCGCGCAAGTCGGGGAAGTTCATCGTTATTTCTGCATACATAGATGTAAAGAAAGACGCATCATAGCCTACTTCTAGCATGTTGTTAACGAAGCCACGGTGTGCTTGACGCATATCTATCACAAAAGAATCTACCGGCACAACAACACCGCCATGAGCAATTTGCATGTTTGCACGTTTAATATCTACATAATGTCGCTCCAAAAACGCCGCCATGGTGTACGCTTCCAATATATTACGTTGGTTTATGGGGTCGGTTGGGATAACCCAGTAGTCCGGAAAGAAACTTTGCCCCGGGGTACGGTATCGACCAAGAACTGTTGCAGGGATCGTAAAAGGATTGGTGAAAAAATGGTCAACTAAATGAGCGTAGTCTGCGTTTGTTAGACCACGTCGCTTATATTCCAGTTTGTTAAGAAACAGCTCGTCAAAGTTTTCCAGGGCATGGTCAACAAATGCCCAACCCATGGCTATGTTTGCATCTAAACTGTCTTGGTTAGTGTGGGGAATCTCTAACGTAAAGCCCAGTATGCCAAACAGCATTATAAAAATGGGCATATACATAGGGCCTCCGTCGTCCCAGCCAAAAAGACCGTGTTCCGCAGGTACTACATAGCGGTAATAGGCACCGGAGATTGCTGCACGGCCCATAGCGTGAGCAGCAGCAAGCATGTGGGGCTGTAACAAGTCGTATTCATAGTTTGGGTTGTGGGGACCGGTCGTAGGCTCAATCAAAAGGTGTGCCACATGCCCATGGAACTCTAACATAGCCAAAGGACTCCAACGTAGCACGTCTTTTACAACCAAAATATTTTCTATTTGGGTTTGATAGGCGGCATCTCTGTTAAGGTCAAAACCATAAGCGTTTGCTCGTCGCATACCATAGTGTCCGTCCGGGTTGTTTGTTGGCACAAATATAAAGATAAAGTGTTCTAGCGCTTGAGCTACCGGGATAGTTACAGTTGTGGTGTCGTCTCTTGTCAAAAGCTCACCACGAGCAACCCCCACGTATTGTATCGCTTCCCAAAGAGGGTCGTCTAAAGATGCAGGAACAATCCAAGGAAAGCCCATTGCTGGGTCGGTAAGACCGAATGTTTGCTCTTGTGGAACGGTTTCAAAAACAAGGTAATTGCTGCGGATAAGTTGCTCTACCATAATAAGCTGGGCATCTACTCCTGTTACCTCGTCCGGATGAATGTTGTGGAAGTAGATTGGTAAGCGGTGGTGTACGCCACTTTCAACCTCTGCTCTTAGCTCAAGCAAATCTTCTAAACTGCCTGTCATGCGTGGGCGTGTACGTTCAAAATAATCTGCCACAGCTCCGGCGTTTGCAGCTATTACAACACTCCATAGCTCGTTACCCCAATGGCTTTGTCCCAAGCTACTAACGTTTACATAGCGGTTGTTTATGGTGTTTCCTTCGCCTGCTTCTGTTTGCAACGCTCTTGCCCAAGTGTCAATCTCGTGCCAAAGGTGAAAGTCGTCGTATAGATTTAGGTGTATAGGCAAAGAGCCAACAAGTTGCCCACCCGCGTAAATGGCAAGATCGAAAACTCCCAAAACATGGCGCATAGCCAAGGGGAACCCTGCTTGTCCTTGGCCCCTATATCCCTCCCAGGGGATGTTAACGCCTGCCGGGTTGGCGGGCAAATATGGGGAGCGGAACTGGATTGTTGTTTCTAGCGTGTATGTGCCATCGCCGTTCGGAAATAGGTTATCGTTGATAAGGCTAATAAATGGATTGTCCGGGTTATTAAAATGCCCTGCAACTCCCACTGCAACCCCTTGCTCATTAAAGTTGTATGTATGCCCTGCCCATGCACTTAACGGCAATTCTCCAAAACTGTAAGAAATGTTGCCAAGGAAAGACTGGCCCGATAAATCCTGGGTATTGGCAATAAGTGTCCTTATTGTAAAACTTCTGCCATCCATTAAATTTGCTTGACGGCTGGTGGTATACCAGTGGCCACTTTCCCCTTGATACACCGTGTGGCCAAGACCAACTTGATCCCTGTAGCGTGCTTGGTGCTGACCGCCGTATAGCACCCGCACTCCCTCTATTGTAACATTACCGTAAGAGGCTTGACCGGGTGGGCTTGTGCTGCGGGTTGCTCCAAACAAATGGTACATACCTGCCGCCGCTTCCAGGGAAATAGCCGCTGCCAAGTTTCCCATGGCAAAGGCAGGGGAACTACGAGCTGCCAAAAACTCCTGTTCGGGGTCAAAATATGGGTTAAGATGTGAGTAAAAACCATCATCCATATATCCGGGGGCTGTAAAGCTATAGGGGTCTGCAAAGTGTCGCGTTGCCACCCCTTCTGAACCGTTTGTGCCTGCAAAGACTAGTGTGCCGGGTTGTGCAAACATTATCCCGACCAACACCCATGCAATACCCTTTGTTGCTTTTTTTAGAAAAAAGTTTTTCATACCTGTTTCATCCTTTCAACTATTGTGTGCCTTGATTTCCTTTATGCCAAGGCATCTCTCTTTTTGAGATCTGTTTCTCCTTCCTTTGTAGCTATTTTGCAGCAATCAAACAACATCAACAATTATCAAAACCATCAAAACGCCTTGTTGACCCATGAGAAATTGCTACATATCACGTGTGTGTAAGTATAACCCGTTTTCTAAGGCTTGTCAATTTAAATTTTTTTGAAGGATACAGCAAAAAAACCAAAAAAGTTGATGAGCTATAGCAACCGCACTTTGAAACCACGAGTGCAGAGGGAAGCCGAACGCCAGAGGGCGTGAGACATTCTGACCAATAACAGTCGTGGATTGAAAAGACGTTTACTATACACCCGGACATTTTCCGCTTGTTTCATTAACGAGCATACTGTATAATGGGATTATCTTTCTAATCATAGAATTTTTTCTATTTGTTCCAATATAAATTTTCGCATAGAGTCACACATCGGGGGTGACATAGAGAGTGACATAGAGAGTTTCATAGTTCGCATTAGAATAATATTTTTAGAAGCAATTTTTATCAGTTTCCAAGAAGAAAATCCCCCTTGTTTGACAAGCAGCTCCTTCACATACAAGCATTTTATCAAACCAGGGGGACATAATGATTGTCTGGGTAAAACAGAACGTTCGCTTATTCCGCTTACCACCCTATAATTCAATACCATGTTTCATTAGTTCGCTGCCATGTTTTGATACTATAAGGCTGCGAACCATCTCGGCGTTGCGGTCATCCACTGCTTTCCTAGCCAGGTAAGACATAATTACTCTCAATGCGTTTACTCTCTGCCGGTAAACTTCGTCGTCGTTTCTTTGCCCGTTTTTCATGTTTCTAAGTATTTCACGTACTTTGTCAGGGGCGTTTCTTACAGGGTCTCCGCCGCAAATATTTTTGGCAATTCTTTCTTCTGCCGAATTGTGAAGTGTAGCTAATCCTTTTCCTAGTGCATTAAAAAATCCCATTTGATTGGTCTCCTTTTATACTATAATTTAAATTAATAAAATACTAACAACTTTGAAAGGTATTTGTTTTGATGCGAAATCAGCGACAATCCACCAACCTAAGACAAGCACACCCGCTCACATTAAGATTGTTTTTCAACAATGCTTTTTTCTATTCTCATCGTTGTTCTGCGACTAAGAAGAAAATCCCCTTGGTCTGACAAGCAGCTCCTTCACATACAAGCATTTTATCAAACCAGGGGGACATAAGATTGTCTTAGCAAAAAAGAAAATCAATCGTAATAACCTTTACGGTAAATTAGTACAGCCTCAACAATATCACCGGGCGCATAAGCATCAACGCCCAGCAATTTTGATTCAACTGATTCAGGTGTCGAAAGGGCCTTTTCATCAATCTTAATTAAAGTTTCGAACAACCCCTTTTTTGTGTTGGGTAAGAGTTTGCTGTTATTTAAAAGTACCTCCCCTTCAAAAAATTCAACTGCTTGAACTATATTTTCTTCGTCGTAAAAAATATGGAAATCACCAAAGTCATCGGTGGTATTTTTAGAGAATTTAGTTTTTCTAAATTCTTTGTACGCACCGAGCTTTGTTCTAGCATTTTCCCGTGATTCCCCGAAGTGAATGCTGTCAAACCCTTCATATGTTGCAATATTATAAGATTTTTTCCGCGCATCACAAGTTCGCGCAGTCGGTTTGGTAGGCGCGGAAGTCAATGGTCGGCAATGGCGCAATCTTTTCTTTTATTTGTTTGATTATGATGTCGATGTCACGTTTAATATCTGCAAGCCCGACAATTTTTTTATCATCAGCCATGCCGAATATCAAACCACCGCCACGCTCGTTAGCGAACGCGCTGACAGACTTCAACCAGCTTTTCGGCTTCTTGATTTCAAGCAACTCTTTGAAATCGCAGTCGGTTAATTCGGCGAGTAATTTTTCTACGTTAGCCATTGACAACCCTCCTCTCCGCACACTTGCTTTATGAGTAAATCATTTAACAAGTGAACTTAATTTTATTAACTTCACCCGATTTATACTCATCGCTTTTTCGGATTGCCTCGGCAAATGAATCAAACATTTTTTCCATTTGAGATTCATCTATTTTACCTGTGTCTGCAAGCTCATAGCACTGCAATTTTTCGTCATTAACCCAAACGAAAAATTCAACAGAACGGCTTGTATCACTAATGCTTGCTCTAAATTCCATTTTATCGAAAGTTGGAACTAATACCTTAACAAATTCTTTTGCGAGTTCATCGTTATTGCTCATACTGACGCACCTCCCGTGTTATCAATAACAACTTGCCGTCTATAATTTTTGCCATCGTCACCAGTATATGTAATAGTGACGGTAGTTTTCTCAAGATTTCCATTGGCATCATATTCTTCTTTTGTAGACGAAATTTCTCCGCCAGTTTCATCAAGAACATCTTGAGCTGTTTCAAGGTCGGACTCGCTACAAGTTTCTTTTAGCTTATCCATTAACGAGCCGTCTAAATCATTATCGAACGTATACACCGTATCTTTCCCATCTATCGTTACAGTGGTAGTGATTTTTGATGGGCGGTCAGAATCGCCGTCGTATTCAATTTCTGTTTTGGTAGATACATCCTTTCCTTCTTCCATTGCTCTTTTTATGTCGTTCTCCATACGTTTATAATCACTTTGATTTATTCGGGAATCCATCGGGGTCAGATTTCCCAAACCTCCGTCACCGCCCATGTCGCGCCCTACAATATGTCCACCTTGGTCGCCGGGTTTACGGTCATCGCCGCCGACGGTCGTTTGAGCATCGGTATCACGAGTATTTTCAGGTGTTTTTTTAGGAACGGACTCGCAGCTAATAATCCGACCATTATCGTCAGTTTTATAAACATTTCCGTTAAGAGTATATTCTGTGTTGGGGAGCAGTTTACCATTCTCATCAGTATATACTTTCCCGTTATCGTCAGCTTTTTCACTACGAATATCATTCGCGTATAAGCCTAACGGCTTATCATATTCGCTCATTGGTTTATCGAAAGATTTCCCTTCCGACATTTTACCAAGCGGACTATCGGCAAATCGTTTAACAGTTGCTTCGACTACTTCCTTAAAACCTATCATAGATTCGCTCCCCCCTCTTTTATGTGGTCAACCCATTGTTTATAAAGGCGTTCGCGGGTTTCAGCTTCATCTTTGCCAACACTAAAGTCTTTCATAAAGCATTGGCTTATAGCCATTAAAACTTCGTTAGATGCGCCTATTGCGGATTGCTTGATAATTAACGCAAGTTTTTCAGATAACTCGCCATCGTCTACCGCCGTAGAAGCGTAATTTTCAATACTGGCGCGGACATCCAATATATCTACGATTTGCCGTGATAATTTCCTAAAACTCCCGTCTTGCCATACTTCCAACGAACCCTCGCTTGAATATTCCGCAAGCTGCTCTTCCACAAATTCACGGTTCCGGGAAGATAGGTTAAGCGCATCTATACTTTTCCTTATCTCGCTAATGTTAAAATCAAGCCGCTCTTGAACCCTGCCTTGAATCAGCATAAATATTATTTGCTTTTTTATGCCGGATATATCTGTGACAGATAAATGGTTGCTGCTTTCGTATGGCTTTACTTCGATTTTGCATTTATTTACCTCTACCAAAACAGGCTCTACCCAATCGTTTTGGTAAACTGCCGCAACACCGCGCCCCAACTTAGAAAGTTCCTCTATCTGTTCTTTATTAAGGCTTGCGGAAAACCCAACAAGCTCACGGTCGCTTTGTTCAGGTAAGCGCATAATAATTTTTGTATTGGTATTGCGGATAACCGACATATCTAATAATCCGGGCGATTGGTCGGCTATTATGAACCCCTCCCCATAGGTTCTCATTTCCGCTATCGAATTTGCGAGCAATTCTACCGATTTCCCAAGTAAATTTGAACTTTCGGAAGATTGCTCTGTTGATGTACGCTTTAAAAGGTTATGTGCTTCTTCAAGCACAGTAATATGTGACAACGGACTATCGATTTTCCCAGAAGTCATGCGGTATTCGTTCAACTTCATAACCAGCAAACCCATGATTAAGGATTTCGTTTCTGTTGACCCAACACGGCTTAAATCAACAATCACATTTTTGTCAAATAAATCCTCATCTGTTAAATCATCATTGCAAAAAATCAAACTGTTTAAGCCGTTAGTTAATGAATTTATGCGGGTGCATAACGCACCTGTGTAATCGCCTTTGCTATCAGCAGAGTATTTGGATTCACTTATTACGTTTTCAATTTGCCAAAGTAAATCTTTGAAATTTGGGAATTTTTCACCTTTTGCGTTTTCGGATACAAGCAAATCCCATCCGGCTTCTACATATGCCCTTTCCATTGCATCTTTTAATATTGCGGGCATCGCCGCATACATTGGCCAACAAACATTAAACAACTCGACAAGCCTATCCAAATGCTCCAGCACATGAATATCCGCCGGGAAACGGAAAGGGTTGATTTTAAGCAGCTTTGTTTTTTTAGGGTTTGTACCGTATACGCACACATCGGGAAACTGACCGAATACATTCTTGTATTCGCCCTTTGCGGGTTCTATCACTAAAAACGGGATACGGTAAACCATCCTAAGCTGGTTTAATATTTCGTAAACGGTATTGCTCTTGCCAGCGCCTGTTGAGCCTGTGATAAAAGTGTGCATAGTAAGCGAGTCACGGTCAAGGCGCAAACCTGTTTTAGTTTTATTGCCCATGCTAAAAACATTGCCAAGCTCAAAATCCGGCTTATCTTCGCGGCGGCCATATTTCACGGCTTCCTTGCCAAAATCGGCGTGTTCAATCACAGGAAAACCGCAAACCGATTTTCTTGGAAGCCCCATTTGTATTGCAAGTTCATTACCGCTTACAAGCGAGGAAGCAGTCACATGGATAGGCGATGCCTCAGAGCGGTACTCAAAAATTGGGTGAATGAAATTAGTTATATACTCACGAAGCAACGGGAGTTTCCTTTTGTCATTTTTCCCCCATAAATTTATAGCCGATGTTTCAACGCCGGACTTTTCGCCCTTCATTATCGCCCTATAGGTTCCCGCGGCCATTTCCGCTGTTTCCTGGTTGTCGGACAAAAAATAGGCGGCACATTCCCACATACCAAGGCTTTCACACTCGTCTATACGTTTTAATTGTAAATCAATTCGTTCAAGTGTGTTTAACAGTGGCTTGTTTTGCATCGTTAATTGCATATTACGACTCATGCCGGATGTTAACCCTCTCGTGTTTGTTGTTGATTCATTTGTGCTTTCATTAACGGAATCTGATTCCCCATAAGTTTCCGATTTATTCTTTGTAAAATTCTCATTGGTAGTTGTTCCCGCCGTTTTTGAACTTATGGGCGTAGAGGCTAATGCAGAGGCTAATGCCGCAGTGGCGACACTTCCAACAACGATACTTGCCCCACCTGTAAATGGGGCAAGGGCTAAACTTGCCGCACCAAGTGCCCCAGCCCCAAGACCTTTAGCAATCGAAGCAAACGCATTTTGTTTCGTTGTTGATTCGTTAACCGTGGTTCCCTTGGAATAGCTTGAACCTGTTTGTGTTGACGTATTCTTTGTGTGGGAAGTCCCACGGCTGGAGCCGCTTGAAAAAGCATCGGAAATACTTAGCGCCGTATTTGTCCCGTAGCTTAATTGCATAGTTGCAAACGGTGAAAGCTGTGTATAAATCATTTCGTATGCATGGCGCATTTCTGCCAACTGCTCAGTTGGTGCGCTTTTCGCTAATACAACGGCAGTGTACCGCTGCCCTTGCATAGCAAGAGCGAGTTTTTCAAGCCCTTGAATAAACCGCTCATTGTCGGTAAATTCATCGTCTTTGTTTTTAGCGACACAGGAAACCGAGGCAATATTTTTTGATTCAATATTGCCAAGAAAAACCTCCGCATCAGAGTTAAGCAAATCACCTGTTTTAACGCCAGGGAATTGACCGCGCAATGCGTTTTGCAAAGTATCTTTCAGTGATTTTGTTGTGCGTTTATCATCAAGGGAACGAACACCCATATAAAAGTCCGTTTGTTGCCCATTACTGTCAGCGATGATAAAAACACCACAATTAAGATGCTGAACAGAATTAAACACGGACGCAAATTTATATGTGGAATATTCGTCTTTCTGATAAACCATTTCGTTTATCTTGAAAAGGCGAATGTCATCAATATCTTTCAAACTATCATCTAAGGAAACGACTTCCAATTCAGTCAACTTTGTTAGATAGTTTTTTAAAACAATGTCATCGACAAGCAAGCTCGCTTCCTCAAGCTGCCGCTGCAATTCGTTATAACCCGGCATATTGCTTTTAGGCATGGCAACCGAATCGGAGGAAGACATTTTCAATTCGTTTTTATTAGACGATGTGGCAAGGTTGTCATTCATACCATCACTCCTCCTTTGTCGCTACCGTAACTACCGTGCCTACAACTACTGCACCCGCCGCCGCTCCGGCAATAACCGGCAAATTCGCGGCTACGGCTATCGTGCCGCCGACAACTCCGCCCGCAACAGCGCCCGCCGCAATTTTAGTGCTACGGTATGATATAATTCTGCCGCTTTGCTCATCTTGCCATTTTTGCTCTTGATAGCTTTTTCCTGATTGGGGCGTAGTTTGTCTTTGCACAGGTCTGCTCGTCACAGTTGATTGCTGTGGTCGTGTCGTAACAGGGCGCAACTTCATAACCACTTTTTTCAGATGGTCTACTCTTTCGCGAGAAAAGTTCCCTACTACTTGAACCATCAGCTTGTTCATGTAGTCATCATCCCACGTGGAACTGTCATTGTTGATTTCGCGCCCATCATGCGCTTCATATAAACCAGCTACGCCTCTTGCGGTGTTGTCCATTTGATTGAACTCACTAAACGTAGGGTCAACAAGCATACTGTCTTTCATCATAATGCGAATGCCTCTTACATCGCCTGCTGAGACTGCGCTTCTAAAAGTATCTGTAATTGCCATAATGATAACCTCCTTAGATTTCAAGTATTGATTCAACTTTTGACTTTATTTCTTCAAGCCATTTCAATTTGGGTTCTAATTCTTTGATACGCTCATCGGCTTTTTCTTTATCGGTAGCGTAGCTTTCAAGCACATCGAGTTTTTCTTTAAGCACATTATCAAGGTGCTTAAACTCAAGGTTAAAGCGGTCCGCGATTCGTTTCGATTGTTGTATCGCGTATTTGCCGGCGGCTTCTCCGTTATCGTACAGGATTTGCTGTACGGGGCGGAAAAACTCTTGCGCCAACGCATCCCCGTAAATATATTTTACTGTTTTATACGTTGCACGGTAGTAGCCTTTTTCTTGTGACCACGTCCACGGTTTGTACCATTTTTTATCGGTGTTCGCAACCCACTCCTCACCGTCTTTGACTTCTTTTTCCTTTACCAACTTTTTGGTAGAAAAACCGCCATATGAAATACTGCCACCCATCAATTTTAGTGGGTCAATTTTTATACCAACAAGGTTTTCAGAGTCAACTTCTTCTGCCAATGAAGCAAGTTTTTTACGATAACCTTCAAGCAACACATCGCTTGTATTTATCAAATTATTTCTTATGAGTTCGTCTAACTCCACTTCAAAATCCGGCTCAAGTTTCTTTGCAAACTTTCCAAGACGTTCAACTTCGTCCTCAGCATCATGTAAATCCAGTTGTCGTCCGCGCAATTTGTCAATGCGCTTTGTTATGCGGCTTTGAAATTTTTGAATGATACCTTCAACGACTTCCTTAGAATCATCGTTGACCTTAACAACGGCATCATCAACAGCATTCTTGAATTTTTTCGCTTCTTCCGCACTATCCATTTTTTTACGGATGTCGGCAATTTTCTTTACAAACTCTTCACTTTTTTCGCGGTTTTCAGCAAGTTCGCGTTTTAGTTTCTCAAAATTACCAAGTTCCTCAAGTTTATTCGTAAACGTATCTACGATATTTTTAATTTTTGCTGTTTTTGCGTATTTTTGCACATACTGACGGATTGCCGCTTCAATAGAAACTATACCCGTGTGAATCAACGCCTCATGTTGGTTTTCGTTATCCCGCCCTTCATATGAAGAACGCACTTCATCAAGCTGCCCTTTTATTTCGCCGCGAATGCTTGCGGGGAGCGGGGCGTATTCTTCAAAATATAGTCCATTAGCGGGACGATTTAACTTTTTTACCTTTACTTCGGTTTCGTCAATAGTATCATCATCAACATCGGCACCGCTCATAATCATGCGAAGATTAAGCGCGGGCAAAGCCGCCGCCGGAAATAAGTTAGGATTGTCTACCCCGTGTGTTTTAAGATACGAGCGTACACGTTCCAAAGTTTGATTGGTATCGCCATCTTCTTTCTTGCGGTCATCAAGTTTATTAACTACAAAAATAAAACGGTCTTTTGATTGCTTGCCACTAACCGCCATGCTTTCGGCAACATCCTTCAAGAGAGCATTGTCGTCATCAGTACCAAATTCACCTGTCATTATGTAGAGGACAAGCGCTTTGGACGATTTTCCGAGAAGTTCACTCTGTACCTTCCTATGACGCAGGTCACGCGAGTTATTCGGACCGGGTGTATCAATTAAAACAAGTGAAACATCATCTGAAGATACAAAAGGAATATTCCCCGATATCTTAATGACATATACGTTGTCGTCAGCGTTAAGACGCTCCATAATCGGTAGAGATAAAACAGCATGCGCTTCCATCAAATGATTTTCCTTGTCATAAGCCTCAGCTTGAAAAGGTATATTGTCGCTTGATATATCTTTTATGCGCGTAATAATAGCTGTGCAAGCCTCCATTTTTGAAGGCATCAGTTTTGAACCTATCATTGCGTTAATAAGTGTAGATTTTCCGGCACTCATTGTTGCGACCACGCACACTTCAAAATCACTGCTCTTAGCGTGTTGGAACGCACTTATTATTTGCTCGTGGCGAAGTTCCTCAAAAGGACCTTTTAGAATTTCATCAAAAACACCAGCAATGAGAGCCTCTTTATCTGAGGTTTCTTTTGCTCGTATACGTTCTTTAATTTCAGCATTGATTTCTCCCCGCCCATTAGCCTCTGTAAAAACACTTATTATATCCTCGTAATCGAGAAGCGTTCCATGAAACTCTATCTCGAAAGCGGTATCGTTGTATTCATCAACGAGCATACGCGGAAGTTCTTCAACCCATCCTTGTAAGCGGGAACCAACAGCACTCTTTTCGCCAATCGAACTGTTTTGTTTAAGTTTTTTTCCATCCACTATAATTTCCGTTTCGAGTTTATAGGGGTTGTACTTTATTGATACCTTTTTCATGCGCTTATACCTCCATACAGAATGTTTTCAAGACCAAATAGCCCGGATATGAAACTCATTTTAACCAACTCATCATGGTTTGGTTTTTTATCTGCAAGTGTCTCATGATAATATATCGACAAGTCATATTCTGGCTTATTGAATTTTTTAATGTATAAGTCAAGTACATCTTGCTCGTCCTCGCTCAAATTTTCATTGCCTTGCTTCATTTTTAACAACAATGAAAAATAGGCAGACATTGGGCAAATTATCGGGTTTTTGAAACCGATATTTTCTAAATCGGCTTTTACGCCGTTGATACTTGCAGAGATTGAATCATCTATGCTTTTGAAGCAATCCAGTTTATTGAGAACAAATATAACTTTTTCATTCGGCACATTTTCAAAAATGTATTTCAAATATTTAATCTCATCATCTGTGCCAAGCAAAGTCGCGTTTATTACATAAATCAATTTATCATATTTTTCTTCGGCGATTGCCTTGCGAGCCACTTTACCGTGATTGCTGTTTAACGCGGAGTTTACCCCGGGCGTATCTATTAAGCAGATTCTTTTTTGTGGGTGCCCCGTTGCCCTAAAGAAGGAAGCAACACTTGAAACAGTTTCCCGCCCAACACCTAATAAATCATTGTGTGTTACATCTAGGTTGAGCTGCGATGCAATCAAATGAAGCCGGTTATCTTCAAATGGCTTATTGTAGATATAACAAAGGTTAGCTGTACAAGCCTCCTGCGATGTTCTCATTATGGGTTTACCTATCAAAGCATTTATAAGCGTTGACTTGCCTGCACTCATATTAGCTGTAACCATTACGCGCATAACCGATTGTGATGTAAAATTATGGTTAATGCGAAATTGTGTAATAAATCGCTCTGCATCTGCAAATAATGGTGGAATCTCCGCATTACTAAAAAGAAGCACACACAGTTTGTTAAGTCTTTTTTGTTTTCGTTCGTTTAGATATTCCGCCACTATATCAAATGCCTTGCTTGTCGGGGCTATATCCATCAGGATAAGGGCGGTATCGCACAAAAGCATTGAACAGTACCCGCGCTTCCAAGGTTTCAAAAAATCACCAGTTATTGTTTTTATAGCGGCACCAAAAGCATCAGGAGTCAGTGGTAATGGTGCATTGTCCCCAATCAGCAAAGCGCGGTATTGCGACAATCTGGCTTCTGTATATTCCTTATCAACCGCACATGATTTTGTTAAATATTCAAGAGATGCAAAATAAACCAGCCGGGTTTTCAGCCTTCTTTTTAATAGCGGGTGATCGCAAAAATCAAGCGATGTTGCAAACCCGCTCATTTTTATATCGCACAATTGAGTGAAACAATCAACTAGACGGTTATACTCATTACTCATACATTCCCCTCATTTTTTCCACTTCTTCCTTTACCTCTTGTACAAAATCCGCAGGGCTAATTACTTTCACCCAAGTCCCCTGGCTAAGCAGGAACATTTTTATCCCATCTCCATAGACCTCTGCTTCCAGCAGATATTTTTCCCGCTTGCGCTCAATAATCTTGGCAGTGGGCAGCTTGTCCAATATCGCCTGCACCGAAGGCCCGGTGTACCAGAACCGTATCTGCCGCAACTTGCCGTAAAACATGAACTGGCTGCGTTTGCGAAGCTCTCCTTCGTCGAAGTGCGGAACCAGTTTCACATCAAACCGCTTGCGGTGTTCCACTATGCCTGTTATCCTGTCCAGCCGAAAATATCGCGGCTCGTCGTATTGGTCGGGATAGTATGCGATCAAGTAAAAGTAATATTCCGAAAACATCAGCGAAATAGGCTGTATCCGTTTTTCTGACAGACTGCGGTCTTTTCGGTAGTAGTTGATGGAGATTTCCTTTTGGTTGGTAATTG
>JGI24700J35501_10930881_pt1 | contig 32664 bp, 27 predicted proteins | sample TergutTh196P1_FD_35501 | JGI IMG/M metagenome (IMG submission 35501)
CCTAGACCCCTTAATCAGCTGCCTTGTATGACAAATTACGGGGGTGCAGGGGGCTGGCCCCCTGCTGGGGTTTGGGGCAAAGCCCCAAGGTTTTTAATCCCAAGGCTCCGCATGTTCGTCTTCTGGCTCGCTGCCTTGCACCATTTCAATATCAGTAATATAAGCATGGGACAAATGCGGGCAGTGGTGTGAGTCATGTTCAAACCCAAAGCTGGCTTTTATATCTCCTGTTGATATATCCTCTTTGCTGCCCACCAGTTTATCATTTATGTAAACCTCATAATAACCGCCATTTGTTACAGCCATTTTCAACTTAAACTTTGAACCCACCTTCGCTACAGACTTCCCCGCCAGCAGTATATCGCCGCCGCTTTCGTCTAACTGTGCCGCAATAATGCCCAGCACTATGTTAACATGCCCGCCAGGGTGCGGTCTAATGCCTGTTGTGTCTATATTGCACTCTATCTCAAAATTGCTGTGAGCATCTATCGTGTAATGTACCCCTTCGTCCATTGCACTAATATTGTACCCGTGAAACTCTATAGACTTTTCACTTGCAATAACATGCTCTTTTGGCTCGTTATATTGAGAGCCGTCTGCGTGAAATTCTATATTATCATACCTTTCCCACGTCACATTGCTAAACGTTATGTGCTTGTATTTATGAACAACCCCCTGGTTCAGGGCAGCCCCCTGCTGTAGCGCAAAATCAGTCGAACTCTGGTCTATAGACCTGCCATATTTGGTCATGTCGTCCGGCACGGCAGCTTCGGTTATTGGCAGATCCGTATCCTCTTCGCCCTGCCGTGCTTGCACACGTACAACCCCGTTTTTGTCGTAACTATACTGAACACGTATAACAACGCCTATCACATCACCTCTTTTTGTGTGTTTAATGCCCGTTATTATATATTTGCTCGGTATCACACATTCGAGCGGGTTTCGGTGTGCTCCTTGCAACACATATAGCTCCAGCGTGTTGTCCAAATTTTCCTGTGTATAGAACCTAAACTTTTTTGCCAAACGGACAGGGCGGGGGTGGTTTGCTGGTATTATAACCTCGTTATAGTAGTGGGTTTTATCTTCAGATACGGCTATTATACCCATGGCGTGTGCTGTTGTTTCCCTAACAGTTAATTCTGCCAAATCGGCAATTTTCACACTTTCCAGCACAGGTCTATGCTCCATCAGGTTACCCAGGTCTACCATTTTGCTGCCGTCCACTGTTTCTATTGCCAGGGGTGCAAAGGTGTCGTCTTGTTTTGTGGCTTGGATAGCTGCGCCCAGTGCCACGGCTTCGTCTGGGTTAATGTGGGATATCGGCATTTTGCCGAACATGTTTTTTAAAAACTCGGCTACCGCAGGCATCCTTGTTGATCCGCCAACGAGTAGCACATCTGTCACATCGCTTGCAGACATGTTAAGCTCGTTTAAAACAAACTGGCACAAATGACCTGTTTGGTTAAGCAGATCTTCTGTTACTTCTTTAAACTCTGCCGCCGACACATTTACCGCTATTTTGCCAAATGTGGGAACAGTTACAGAAACTTTTGTTGTTTCCAGTGCAGATAGTTTCTTTTTTATGCCCTCTGCCAGGCCTTGTACTGTGGTCGCTAGCTCTGTATCGTGTTTTGTTTGTGGTGATGTTTGGTCTGCAATTTTGTCCAGCAAAAGGGTTGCCAGGCGTTTGTCCCAGTCCTTGCCGCCCAAAATGTGGTTGCCTTTTGTGGATACAGTTCTAAGCTCGCCTGTGCCGTCCATCCTAACCATGCTAACATCAAACGTGCCGCCGCCCAGGTCGTAAACTAAAATATTGGCGTTTTGCCGCCAGTTGTTTAAGCCGTATGCCAGGGCGGCTGCGTTTGGTTCGTCTATCAGTTTTTTAACTTTTAGCCCTGCCGCTTCGGCCGCTCTCAGCGTTGCTTTGCGTTCAGCAGAAAAAAAGTAGGCAGGTACAGTAATCACAACCTCGTTTATGGAAGTGTTCAGCGCTTGCTCTGCTTCTTTTTTTAGGTGGGTTAGCAAAATAGTTGATAACTGCTCGGCTGTATATTCGTTGTCGTCTGTGTAAAAGCACGGGTCGTTGTTGCCCATGTGTCGTTTAAAGGTGGTGGCACAACCGTCCTCGCCAGCTTTAAAAGCGTCGTAGGCTTCTTCGCCCACCAAAACCTCCCCGTTTGCAAACTGTATAACAGATGGGGTTGTTTTGCTGTCATAGCTGTTTTTTACTATAACCGGTTCGCCGTTGCTGTTTGTAACAGCCACGGCAGAAAATGTTGTGCCAAGGTCTATGCCGATGTTTATAGCCATAATAATTAAAGTTCTCCTATGGAATTTCTATGTACCCAGGGAATTGTCGTGAAATTAAGTTCACGACAATTCCCAAAACATGGGTATAGCGGGGCAAAGCCTCATGTTTTTTTATTCATAGCTTATGTGAAAGCCTGCGGCTTGCAGCACGGTGGCCGCTTGTTTTATAAGCTCGTTTTCTCTTGCTTTCCAACCACCTGAATCCACTACTTCATCCATTGCTTGGTACGCTTCGCGCCTTTCTTGCAAAAATTTATTGGAGGAGTTTATTATCTGTTCTATAATAGGTACAAGGGGATGGGCATCATTAGATTTGGCAACTTGTAGAGCTTTTTCTAGAAAAACCATGGCAACTTTTTGGTCAGCAAATGTTATAGAACCGCCGTTTTTTGCTCTGTTTCTGTTCCTATAAACCTCGGCTAGGGATAAATAATCTGGTGGGAGCAAGGTGGCATGTGCGTCGTGGTTGCTTAGCCCTTTTTCTATAAGTTTAAAGCCCTCTGCCGGGTTTTGTATCGTAGCTATTTCATTTGGCTCAAATCTTCTGAGCAGGGGGTTTTCGTGGTGTAGCCCTGTGTATGCTATGCCAAGCTGAATCTGTGCTATAGATTTACTAGTACTTTCAGAGCCGCTTGTAGCCAGGCTTTGCATGTTTTGTACCCACTCGCTAAAATCTGGTGTTATAATGGCTACCATTAACTTGGAGTTAGCGTGCCCTGCGGCAGCTGCTTGCCTATAAAGTTTTAGAGCTTCTTGTGGTTTTCTTTCTTGGTTTAGTAAATGTTCTGCTTTTTGTGCTAGTTGTTCTGGATTCATGTGTGCCTCCCTAAACTTTCTGTCTTCTTCTTCCCTCAACTTTCTGTCTTCTTCCACTAATCGCTCGAATGCTTCCCCGCAATTTTTACATAAGCCACCTTTAGAATCTTCCATGTATGTTTCGCCGCATTTGTAACACGGCATGCGGGGTCCGGTTCCTCGGCTACTTTTGTATGCGTTCGATTTACGTCTCCAAAACACGTACCAAACGATAGCTATAAGAATAGCAGTAAAAATCAAGCCACTTGGGTCCTGATCGTATACAAAATCGGTTATGCCCAGCAACAATGATGTAAAGACAAAAACCGCAATAACTATTTTCCAAAATATTCCCATAAATAAGTTAAACCTCCTATCAAATATGCCGATGTTTATAGCCATAATAATTAAAGTTCTCCTATGGAATTTCTATGTACCCGGGGAATTGTCGTGAAATTAAGTTCACGACAATTCCCAAAACATGGGTATAGCGGGGCAAAGCCTCATGTTTTTTTTATTCATAGCTTATGTGAAAGCCTGCGACTTGCAACACGGTGGCCGCTTGTTTTATAAGCTCGTTTTCTCTTGCTTTCCAACCATCTGAATCCACTACTTCATCCATTGCTTGGTACGCTTCGCGCCTTTCTTGCAAAAACTTATTGGAGGAGTTTATCATCTGTTCCATAAGAGGTACACGAGGGGCATCATAAGGGTTAGATTTGGCAACTTGTAGAGCTTTTTCTAGAAAAACCACGGCAACTTTTTGGTCAGCAAAGGTTACACCGTCTTTTGTTTTGTTTCTGTTTCTGTAAACGTTGGCTAGGGATAAATAATCTGTTGAGTACAGATTGGCATGTACGTCGTGGTTGCTTAACCCTTTTTCTATAAGTTTAAAGCCCTCTGCCGGGTTTTGTATCGCAGCTATTTCATTTGGCTCAAAATTTTTGAGCATGGGATTTCCGTAGTCTAGCCCTGTATATGCTATGCCAAGCTGAATCTGTGCTATAGAGCTAATGCTCCCGGAGTCGCTTGTGGTTAGGCTTTTCATGTTTTGTACCCACTCGTTAAAATCTGGTGTTACAATGGCTACCATTAACTTGGAGTAAGCATACCCTGCGGCAGCTGCTTGCCTAAAAAGTTTTAGAGCTTCTTGTGGTTTTCTTTCTTGGTTTAGTAAATGTTCTGCTTTTTTGTGCAGTTGTTCTGGATTCATGTGTGCCTCCCTAAACTTTCTGTCTTCTTCTTCCTTAAACTTTCTGTTTTCTTCTTCCCTCAACTTTCTGTCTTCTTCCACTAATCGCTCGAATGCTTCCCCGCAATTTTTACATAAGCCACCTTTAGAATCTTTCATGTATGTTTCGCCGCATTTGTAACACGGCATGCTGTAAGTACCCGCTCCCAACGATATGGTAGGCTTTGGTGTAGTGGTTGGTTTGGCTACTTCTGAAATGGTGCCATCTGCAAGAGCTATGGTGCCATCTGCAAGAGCTTTGTTTAACAGTTCGTTATAGTACCCGGAAAATGTAGCCATAATATAGGGGAAATACCATACCGAAAACACTATGATTGCCAAAAGCGTCTCCGTAATTTCCATACCAAAAGAGTCGCCTGAAAATAGAAATGTTACAGGGATAGACAGCCCGATAAAAATTAGAACGTGCAGCAGACCCCAACCGATAAACGACAAAGACGCCACAAAAAGTTTCATTTTATAACCATATGTCATTTTTCTGGAAAGGTTTATGGCATCTCTCGGTTTTACTTTTGGATATTCTGCCAAAATATACGGTGTCATAAAATAACTTATTCCTTTAATAATCCCGGGAACGATAAGCAACAGCGACCAAAGAAATGTAAACAGATAAATCAGCAACATTCCGCCGACTTTCCCAAAATAATTCACCTTAAAGCCCGATAAGATCTCCTTTGCAGAAGTCTGTTCCTCTCTGTAAATTTTTGCAAATACAGCAGAAGAATTGGCGATAAGTACGGTATCTACAAACAAAAGCGTCACCAGGGAGATGAGTCCGGTTAGTGCCAATTGTGGAAACAGAAAGTTGGGTAACCCACCCAGGTATGTAATTGCAGATAATAGTAGTAAAGTGGTTATTGCAATAATACGTTGCTTTGCCACGGTTTCACGTGCAGTTGCTTTAATCTCTTTTTTTGATTTCACGGTAAATTCTCCTTGAAATTCGCTAAACGATTTTGTGGTTGTTTAACTTTAAAAAAAGTCCCCTTGTTGCTTGCCAAAAAGTTATAGCTAGGAGTATCCCTATTACTATTAAAATTATTTTTACCATGATACAAACCTTATCTCCTTTGGCAACAAGGGGGGTATTATAATACCCCCAAAAAAACCTACGTTCTTAACGTCCTACCTTTCTATCTTGTAATCGTTACGCTCTGCGGCTTCATAATTACCGCACTCTTTGTAGCCACCGCTACTGCTTTCACAGTAGCCCTCTTTAAAGCTACCTTCTTGGTATGCTGCAGAATCCCATGGGGTTACCCTGCATTTAGATGATGATGGATCAAAATATGGACACATAGTGTTTTTCTCCTTTCGGTAATAAAGTAGTAAAGTAATAAATTATCAGGGGCCAAAATTAGTGTTCTGCCCTCTGCCTATCCAACTTCCCCTGTTGTTTCTATTGCCGCTATTTTTTGTTTAGATTGCTCAAACTCTTCCCGCGACAGTATATATTCAGAGTCTCTCTCAAGCTTCTCAACTTCACCTGTGGCGGGGTTTTTTAGAAAAAGCTCTATACCGCTAAGTTTTGCGTGTATAGTAACTTCTATCGCTGTGCCTTTGGGCGTTCCTGGTGGTAGCGGCATTGTAACCTCGCCCAAGTTTTTGACCTGCAGAGCGGGGTCGAGATGGGCATCAGAGCCGTCTGCTTCCGTTAAATGTATGGGCGGAGAGCCCTCAACAGCCCTGTTTTCATAAAGGGCAGTTCTTATCATAGGTGCGTTATCGCTTTGCACAGAATACGTTTTTGTCATTTCAACCGGCACTACTTGATCCATAAATATCAAGTTATCAACGTAACTAACAAGATTATTGCCAAACTGTGCCACTCTAGGGCCAAAAGAGCGGGGAAGTCTGTCTAAAACTTTCATACCCCCTTCAAAGGCGGTAGGTACAGCAGGTGTAATCTCCGCAACTGCCGTAGCCAAATCGTCGCCGCTCAAATTAGCGATTTCTTCAGCTGCTGATTCTCCTACCAAATCTGCCAAAATTTCAAACCCTTTGTTTGCTTCTATTTGATCGCTTTCCTCGTCAGAATCTCCGCCACCTTTAGAAAACATAGAAAACACTTCTTGCAGCAGACCGTCTACCTTTGCAGCAGCAGCAAGTGCAGCCCCTTTTGCAACGGCTTTGTCCGGGTCTTCCTCTCTCACTTTTTCATCGCCAAACATTGCTTTAACAGCGTTTTTCACCATTGGCATTTTTGTAGAGCCACCCACAAGCAAAACCAAGTCCACGGCATCTTTGTCTGCATCAGCAGTTTTTAAAACAAAATTAACAACATCAATTGTTTGTTGCAGCAGATCTTTTGTTCTTTCTTCAAACTTATCTTTTTGCACTTCCAACCTAGTGTTTTCTATCCTAACAGATGTTTTGTCTCTTGCTGACAGTGCTTTTTTTGTATCTTCTACCTTGTTGCGAACCAGCTGCCGCAGATCAAAATCTTCGTCAAATTTGTTGCTGTCGCAATCGTTTGCAGGGTCGCCAATGTATAGTTCTTTCAAATAGCTAAATAACCTGTCGTCCCAGTCTTTGCCCCCAAGCCTGTCATTGCCATCAGAACACCTAACGTCTACAACGGTCTTTTCACCATCAACTATATAGTCTATATAGCTAACGTCAAACGTGCCGCCGCCCAGGTCGTACACTAATATTTTTTTGTTTTCCTTAAACTCTTTTGACAAAAAATTGTACGCTGCTGCGGTCGGCTCGTTAATTAGCTCCAAAACGTTTAACCCCGCCAGTTGACCGGCTTGTTTTGTGGCTTCTCGCTCGTCGTTTCCAAAATATGCAGGGCAGGTTATGATAACGTTTTTAACATCATGCCCCTGGGCATTGGCATATTCCACAATCCGTTTCAATATCAAGCTAGATATTTCTACGGCGTTGTAGGTTTGGTCATCATACTCCCTTGGAAATGCATCTTCTTTTCCTATCTCCCTTTTTATAAACTGCACAACCCTGTCTGGGTACATCTCTGCTTCTTCTTTTGCTTGCATCCCCACAACAGGCACACCCCCCTCTTGAAAATACACAGCAGATGCCAAAAGTGTGCTTGGATCGTCTGGGTTATCAATAATTTCGGGGCGACCGGTATCGTCTAAATGGGCAATAGCAGAGTATGTTGTGCCTAGGTCTATCCCATATGTTTTTATTTTTTCCATATTGCTAATTTTCCTCCTGCTCTTGTTCTGCTGGCTCTGGCTCTGTTGGTTCTGGTTCTGTTGGCTCTTGTTTCGGTGGTGCTGGTTCTGCTGGCTCTAACACTGCTGGCTCTAACTCCATTGGTTCTAGCTCCGCTGGTGTCGGCTCCGGGTTCGGCTGTGCGGGTTCTTTATAAAAATAAATATCCACACGTTCTTTCACAAACGCCCGCTTTTCTTTGGAAAGAGCAATACCGTGGCTAGCTGCAACAAGCCCATGTTTAGGCTTTTCTGCTGTGTCTACTTTTTGGCGTATTTGTGTGCAGTACAGATCTCTTGCGTCTCCTTCTTTGCTTTTGTGCATATTTACCCCATAACCTTCCAAGATAGAGAGCATATCGTCAAACAAAGATGCTATGTTGCCGCTGGGGTCGTTTTCCAACAGATCCATGTTGTCTGCATATAGTTTGGAAATATCGCCTAAAATAGAGTCAAAAATAAGACCTGCCCTGGCATCTCTGTAATCTTTTAGCTCTTTTTCCATGCCGGCAAGCATTTTTTGAAACTCGTGGTGGTACAGTTTGTGCATTTGCCGCAGCTCTTGTTCTATATTTTTGGTAGAATGTGAAAGCTGTGCTATAGTTTGATAAAGCTCTTTGTCGCCTTTGTTGCCCTGACCAGATTGGTTGCTGTCCGGGAGGGCAGGTTCTAACTGCATAATGTTTCCTCCTAATTGGATTTTGGAAGCTATTTTTAGTGAAATAGCCTTTTTAGACAACATTTTTATATATACATGAAGTATAATATCACAAAAAAAAAAAAAAAAACAAGTGCTTTTCACCTGTATTTTTCCACAAAATTTATACTATATCATTCCAAAAAACACTACAAATTTACATAAATTTGATTATTATCAAAGATGTTATTGTGCAAAATGACAGAAGCATAAAAAATCGAATTGCCCGGACCATGACAAACTCATGAGACAAAAAAACCACAAAAAAACTCGGGGGCTAGTCGCAACTTTCCTCTTGCTTTGTCCATAGCACATGTTGTATAATATATTTAATATTTCTCGCCACAAGTCAAATTTCAAATCAAAATTGATACATTCATTCATAAAGTGACTCATAAAGTCAGCCATAAAGTCTCACATAAAGAGTTTCATAGTTCGCATTAGAACATGCTTTTTTCACACCAAAAACCCCATTATTACACCATCCGTGTGCTATTCCCCTGCTTTTTTGCTTCATCTGTTTGCCCTAAAAATTAACCAACCTATATGCAATTTTAGATTATTGTGTTATACTAAAGGTGGAGGTAAAAGCAGTAGTTATTACTTCTAAAGTAAATTGTAGGGAAAATTCCCCGTAATTTGTTTCAGAAGTAATATAATCCCCAAAAAATTATGGAGGTGGTAAAATTGCGCTTTGAACAAGGAGAGTTTGTAAAAATAAAAAGATTGATACTTGTATATGAATGGGCACAAAAAACTTTGCTTACTAAACTAAGTATTATTAACGAAGAATTTTCTCATTTTCACGACACCAACCCAATAAGTTACATAAAGGGCCGCATGAAATCCCCGGAAAGTATTGCCCAAAAACTCCATAACCTACATTTAGACGTTAATGCAGAAAATGCAAAGCAATATATAAAAGACATTGCAGGGATTCGCATTATATGCCCCTTTGCTAAAGACATCACACAGCTTGTGGAGATTTTGCGTTCAATGAAAGACGTAAATATACTGGAAGAAAAAGATTATGTGCGTAACCCTAAACCTAGCGGGTATCGTAGCTATCACATTATATCAGAAATACCCATTTTTTATGCGGGAAAAGCAGAAAATGTAACAGTGGAACTACAAATTCGCACAGAGGCAATGAATTTTTGGTCAACATTGGAACATAATGTGCGGTATAAGTATAAAAACCACATACCCCAACATCTGTGCGATGAGTTGGTTGTTTGTGCTGATAAAATAGCCGAGCTGGACTACCGAATGTTTTTGATTCATGAAATTATTTCATTGATAAATAAGGATAGTTAGAGGTGTCAAAAAAATGAAAATTCACTATAACTCGCCGGTAATTTTAAGTTACGCAATTATTTCTTTTGTAGTGCTAATAATAGGAGGTCTCACAAACCATGCCTCAACAAACGCACTTTTTGTGATATACCGCACTTCTCCTACAGACCCGCTGTTATATCTGCGGCTCTTCACATATGTGTTGGGACACGCAAACTTTGACCACTATTTTGGCAATTTAACCATGCTGCTGTTGATAGGCCCAATGGTAGAGGAAAAGTACGGTTCCAAACCGATACTACTAATGATAATTGTTACTGCACTAATAGGCGGGCTCAGCCATATCGCTTTTTTCACTGTGGGTGCATTAGGAGCAAGCGGTATAGTTTTTATGCTGATTTTATTAACTCCCTTCACAAATATGCGGCGCGGTCGCATGCCTCTTACATTTATCTTGGTTGCACTAATATTTATCGGACGTGAAGTAATATATTCCTTCACCGTTGTAGACAATGTGTCCCGGTTTGGTCATATATTGGGCGGGATTAGCGGTGCTGTTATGGGAATGTTTATCAATAAAAAAAGGACATAAGAGCGATTTTGAGCAGACTCTTACACGATTTCAGCAAAACCCTGTTGGCGCAGAGCTTCGTAAATAACTATAGCGACAGCATTTGACAGATTCAAAGAACGGCTATTCGGTACCATTGGTATACGGATAGCCGTTTCTTTGTATCGTTGCAAAATATCTTCCGGTATGCCCGTGGTTTCTCTTCCAAACATCACAAAGGCGTTTTTTGGGTATTGCACATTCGTGTATAAGTTATCTGCCCCCGTTTCGCACATATATATTGCGGGGTTATTATTAGCTAGCACAAAATGTGCAAAATTGTCGTAATAACTCACCCTTATTTTTTGCCAATAATCAAGCCCGGAACGAACAAGGGATTTTTCGTCTGTTTTAAATCCCAGCGGGTGTATCAAATGCAAAGCCGTGTTTGTAAGCAAACATGTTCGGGCAATATTTCCCGTGTTTTGAGGTATTTCAGGTTGATATAGTACAATGTTCATATTTATCACAAATGGGCACAAATGAGCGACTTCAATATTAATCTTCCCTATATATCGGCATACTCATACACCTGGGGCCGCCACGCCCGCGGGATAGCTCTGCACTCGCAATCTCTATCGTTTCTAACCCGCGTTCCCTAAAAATTTTGTTTGTTACGTCGTTACGATCATAGGTTATAACAACGCCGGGAGCTATTGCCAAGGTGTTGGTGCCGTCTGCCCATTGTTCCCTAGGAGCTGCAATTACGTCGCCGCCACCGCAAGCTATAAACTCTATTTCGTCTAACCCCAAGGCGCTTTTTAGAGCATCGTCTATCTGTTCTTTGTGCGTTATTTGCAGCGTTGTTTCGCTGTCGCCTTTTTCTAAAATATATACATCTATTTTGCCGTTCTGATCCAATATTTTTGGGTGAATGCTAAATTTATTGTGATCCAGCATTGTAAACACCGTGTCTAGGTGCATAAAAGCACGGCTTTTTGGTATGTTCACAGCTAAAACCTTCGTTATTTTGCCTTGCTGTGCAAATAGATTTTTGGCTATGTGTTCTATTGCAGCCGCCGTTGTCCTTTCGGATATCCCTATCGCCAACACGCTTTCGCTAAGAACAAGCATATCTCCACCCTCTATGCTAAACTTATAATTTCTGTCTAGCCACACAGGGGGTTTTGAATCTTTAAACATTGGGTGATTTTCTATAATAAATTTGATAAACAAAGATTCCTTTCTTCTTGCGGGTTCTTTCATTTTGCTTATAGATATGCCGTTGCCTATGCTTGCCGCAGGATCTCTCGTAAAGTAAAGGTTAGGCATTGGCGAAACATAAAACGGATATTTTAACGTAAGTGCCAGCAAACTCTTTTTCTTCGGGATGTTTATTTCGTCTGTTCTTATTCCGCCCATTATCCTTTCCACAATTTTGTCGGTGCTAAAGTTGAGCAAAAACTCCTTTACCTTGCCTAGAGTATAGCCATACAGATAGTTGCTTTCTTTCAAAAACGAGTCTATAAATTCTTCTTTTTGCGTGTCATTGCTCAATGCTTCTGTCATTAAATTTTCCAGATATAGAACTTCTATGTCCCTATCCCTTAAAACTTGTGCAAAACCATCGTGTTCTTTTTGCATATTTGGCAGATACGGAATATCGTCAAAAAGCAACTCTTTTAGATACTCCGGTGTTAAATTTTCTATTTCTCTGCCAGGTCTTTTTAAAATTACTTTTTTTAGCTTACCAATTTCAGAATTTACATTAATTGTATTCATAAGCTCTTTCCCTTTCTTATCAGAGGGCAGAGGGCAGAAAGACAGAAGTCAGATCCGACTTCTGTTATCTAGCCTCTGACTTCTGTCATCTGATCTATGGGTTAAACAAAAAACTTGTAAGCACTACAATAATCGGTATAGCAATTATTGTACGTATCATAAAGATTGCAAACAACTTTCCAACACCCAAAGGTATTTTTGACTTGATTATAAGAGCGCCGGTTTCCGCTAGGTATATAAGCTGTACAATAGATAATACCCCCAAAATAAACTGGGTGTTTATAGGGGCGTTACCAAGCAACAGAGCAGGTATAAACATGTCCATAAACCCTACCAAAGTAGCAGGTGCATATGCAAATGCGTCCGGTACTTGGAAAATGTTCAAATACCAACCCATCGGTTGAGAAATCCAGTCAAGCACGTCTGTTAGCTCGTGAACCATAAGCGCAAGTGTTCCCCAAGCAAGTATAATTGGCACCAAGTCTAGCAAAAGGCTCAAATAACCGTCTTTGATAGACGATACAAAAGTTTTGCTATTTACAGCATTGGCTTTTTTTGTGGCTGAAGTTACAGCAGCGGAAAACAAAGAGCCGCCTGTATCCTCGTTTTCTTGTATCTGTTTGCCTACGTCTTCTACATAGGTGTTTGTGATACCCCTAAGCGGCCATATCCTGGGCATTATCATCGCAAGGATAAGTACGGTTATACCCATAACTGCGTAGAATGTGAAAAAGTGGCCATCTAAGCCGATGGTGTTAACAACAACAAGGGTAAAAGGTATAGAAACAGTGGCAAAGTTTGTTGCAGAAACTGCCGCCTCCCTGCGGGTATAGTAGCCTTTGTCTAGCTGACCTGTTGTAATAACAATAGATGCAGCAGAAGAGCCAAACCAAGAAGCAAGCAAGTCTACAGAGGCACGACCGGGCAGTGTAAACAGTACCCGTACAACCTTTCTAACGAGTGTACCCAAAAACTCCATAAAGCCAAACTCTGTCAAAAAAGGTAAGCCTAAAGGAAGCACGATAAAGATAACAGCAATACCGGCTACAACATCTATCATAACATCCCCCGTCCAGGCAGCTATAACAGAATCGGGTCCGTTGCCAGTAATAAGCATTAGTACAATTGCAAAAGCTATAATCCTAGTTGCAAAGTAGAGTGGAGAAACAACAAAAGTATTTTTTAACCGAGGGTTGTTCATTATAAAACTAGGCTTTAACCACTGGGCGGCAACGGTTCCACAAAAGGAAACGGTTATAATCGCAAGTACTATCCAGTGTCGGAAGTCTAACCCTTCAATCCCCAAAAAACCGCCTGCGGGGTTAAAAAAACCGTTTATCCAGCCTATAATCATACCCAAAAATATGTTAAAGGCTCCTTCCCCATCCGGTATGGGGGTTAAGAATAGAAATATACCTAGCAAGGAAAAAATTAAAAACTTGCCGGCGTTGGGTTTTGTTTCAGATGAATTACTCATAATGCCTCCTTATAATTTCTTTCTACGTAGTTACTTGTAAAACCTTTCAAAATAGCACCATAGGAAAGAGAAAATGTTAAAGTATCTCCTACCACAAACTCCCCCGCATTGGTAATATCCACAATAAGGTGGTCGGAGCTCGCACCTATTATTTCCACATTAGGTGTTAGGCACGTCATACCCTCTTGATCAATATCCTGCCTGCCTACCGCCAATATTGCCCTTTTACCCACACCTTTGTCAGTATATGTAGGCTTTTCACCAAAGGCGTTCATGCCCAACTCTCCAAAGGGCATAGAGGGTTTTTCCATAATCTCCACCATCTCCGCTTCCAGGGTTACAACGTCTTGCTTTAACGATGGCAAATATTCGCCAAAGGCTGTTTCCATACCCCTTATCAAAGCCTCGCCCAATCGCAAATTGTTTACTTCTTTTGGCATCTCATCCCGCTCTAGCAGATACAGGGAGCTAGAGTTGCCGCCGGAAATAATGTCGATTTTTGTATCAAACTTTGTTTCTATTTTTTTTGCTATTTGGCAAAGTGTGGTTAGGTTATGGTTGGTGGGCAAAACAGAGCCGTAACAAGTTAAGTTTACTCCCACACCCGCCAAAGATAGATTGGGATGGGATAGGATATCCGCCGCTGTTTTGAAAATCAGATCCTGATTAGTGTAATATATGCCTTCCCGCAAGTCCCCCAAATCTATCATCAACATAATACCGTGATTCAGACCGACCTTTTTCGCCGCTTCTCCAAGAGCATGTATTGTTTTAATTTCAGAGTTAAATGAAATATCACAAGTCTTTACAGTTTCCACAGCGTTGTGAATGGATGGTAGTCTAAGTAGCATTGTTTTTGTAGATTTGTTTGGGTAATTAGCTATATTTTCTAAACGGGAGTCTGCCAAAAAGTCTACAGATAGGTCTTGTAAAACTGCCACAAGTTTTGGATCTGCTGTAAACACTTTTGTGACAACAGACATGGATATACCTTTGCTACGACACATTTCCAAAAGGGTTTTGGTGTTATGTTTTAGTTTTTCCAGATCTATATTTAGTCTTGGATACATATTCTCCTTTCATAAAATCTCCTTTCATATAGAATAAAATAATTGTTTTGGGGACCAGCCCCCAACCCCCGGTATTTTAATTGTTACTAAAATAACCGGACTAAAATAACGGAGCCTGAGGGCTGCCCCCCAAAGTTCTAAACCAAACTCTTTTTTAATAGAGCTATGGCCTCCTGGGGGTAGGTGCTATACATAACTCCAACCGATGCCATAATATATCTTGCGTCTTGTAGCATTTGCAGAGTGTTTGGGGGAGGGTATAGCATAGTGCCGCTTTGGTTTATGTTTGCCAATCTTTCTAGCAGTTCCTTGCTTTTGGGCAATTTTGTTAATGCCCCTCCGGTAGCTACTAACCAGCGTACCGTTGTTAAATCCTTTCCCTGCGCCCATGTTTGCCGCCCGGTTGAGCCATAGGTATGGTGCAAACTCCCAACATGGCGCTTTATCGCAATACTTGCAGCATACCAAGCAAATGTGGTGGCAATGGCTATCTGTTCTTCAGTTTTCGGGATTGGGGCATAACTTGCAAGTGCTAAATTCATATCAAAACCTAGCTCTTTTTCAAGTGTGTCTATACCAACAACCTGACAAAGGCTTTCGGCACTAACATAAACTCCCAAATCACCTTCAACTGTACGCTTTGCCAACGGTTCCGGAGAAACTTGTATAAGGGCAATATCTTCGCTACCTTCTGTAACAGAGTGTATATCTGTCGTTGCACCACCAACATCTATTACTACTACATCTCCTATCTCATTATACAGAATTTTTGCACACTCCATAACAGCTCCGGGGGTTGGCATTATCTTTCCTGTTACCATCTCCCGTATATGGCTCATGCCTTTTGCCTCGGTGATCTCCGCTTCAAAAGCGCGGTGTACAATCTTTCTTACCGGCTCCACATTTAGCTGATCCAGCTTTGGGTATACATTTTCTGTAATATAAAATTTGCGATTGGCTTCCTCAAAAAGCGATTTTATAATCTCTTTATTTTGAACATTGCCGCAATATATTATGGGTGCTTTTGATTTTATATCTCTAAGAAGTTTAGCGTTGTTTAATGCCGTTTCTCTTTCTCCATAGTCGGTACCCCCGGCCAAAAGTATTAAGTTTGGGTTAATGGCATCTATTTGTTGCAAGTCAAAGTCTTGCAGAGGCCCTGCTGTAGCCATGTGTATATTTGCGCCGGCTCCCAAAGCCGCCTCCTGCCCCGCCTTTACTGTCATATCATAGACCAAGCCGTGTACAGTCATACGAAGCCCACCCGCAGCACTAGATGTAGCCAACATTTTTTCGTATACAATATCTTCTCCCAGTTTTTTTGAGAGGTCTTCTATTGCATTTTGCAAACCTGTTAGCACATCTGTGTGTACAGTGGTGGGGGCTGCCCCTTGCCCCACAAAAACAGGGTCAGGGGTACCCATTCGGTTAAAAGCATTTAAAACTGTGGTAGTAGAGCCAATCTCTGCCACCAAAAGGTCAATTTTCATTTAGCTTGTACCCTTTTTATTCTGACGTGATTTAACGAGGAAAGATGCCACATGTATCCCCTTTGTTCCTCTGGTAAATGCCGCATCTGCACCTTTAGACACTGCTATTTCCGGGGAAATTTGCGTGCCGCCAGCTACAAATGTTATTTTGTCACGAACACCCATCTCTGTTGCTATTTGGTGTATATTAGCTATATTTTTGTAATGGATGTCGTCGTGGCTTATTATGGTAGAGGCTAAAATAGCCGTGGCATTCAACTCTATAGCGGCGTTAACAAGTTTCTCTGTCGGTACAGATGTGCCTAGGTAATGCACTTGTATACCGTATTTTTCTATACCGCCGTGTTTAATGTCGATAATTTCTCTAAGACCTACGCTATGCTCGTCCTCACCAACAGTGCCGCAAACTATCACCATAGGGTTTTGTTCTATATCGGCACGTATCTCATCATCGCTCAACAAATCCGGCTCTTTTGGAATTACCAGTTCATCTGTCTTGATATTAATGTCTAGCGTTCCTTTTAGCTCTATGCGAGTGCCTTCGGTTTTGTGCAAAACTTCTTTATGTATAATCTCTACATTTTTCAGGTTCATTGCCTTGGCACATTCCAACGCCGCCGCTTGTGCCCTGCTTATATCTGTAGGAAAACACATGTTAATCATTACCGTACCATCCGCCATCCACTCCATTTCGGGAGAAAGGAGAGTTCCTGCATGATGGTCTTTTATATCTTTCATTCTCTCATAAACATTGTCGGTTTGATCCAACTCGTCTATATATATGATTTTTTCCGGTTTTTCTAATGTACAGCCATCAATAAGTATAGATGGATTATTTACTGCATTTTCGTCGTATTGAGCCACATTGTTATAACCATAGTGGGCAGTAACGGGAGCCATATAATCCTTTTCTCGTTTTATAACTGTACCTGCACCAATACCGCCGTTTATCGGTCTTTTAATGCCATCTCCATTTCTTTCGGGATAGTACCCGCTATCCACAAAAAAGCCTTGCTCCACAGCATTTAAATAACCGCCTTTTTCGATAATTTCTTCCAAAAAAAGCACCGCTCTTTCTTGCAACTCACGAACGGTGTCCCAAAGGGGTCCCGTTTCTTTTATCTCTATCATTTCCATTAGACCGTCCAGCCCCAACAGGGTCTGCTTGGCTGTGTCCAACGCTTCTATATTGTATATATGCCAAGGCACGTTGCGGCCTTCGTCTGGTGTGATAGTAGACTGTATATCGGCACTTGTAAGTTTAGATATAAGCATGTTTAGCACATGAGTCACTGTGGCATCTCTTGTGGAACTCTCTATATATTTTGTGTGCATTTGTGCGCGCATACCGTATCCTTCAAAAAACTGGCGCAGTGCCACAGCGTATGGTAAATCCATAAAAACACTGGGCCCCGGCGTGTGGGATGGAGGTACAGTAGAAAGGCATATGTTCTTTTTTGGTATACCAACTTTGTGGGAAAAAGCAGAGTTTATTGCGTGTTGCACCATCAACTCGGGCATAACTTTCCAGGCATCCCTCGCTGTAGCATTTGCATTGTGAGCACCATCTATTTGAGCCTGCCCTGCCCAAGCTATCAGTTTTTTGGATTCGCAAGCGTCAACAAAGGAGCGTATTGTGTTTACATTCCTATACAAAACATTGTACTGTGGGTCTTGGTGAACGCCGTTTACTCCCTCTTCTGCAAACATTACTGCAATATCTGCCCCTGCCACACCGGAAACGTATGAATGATAGTTGATTGGACGACCTACCTCATCTTCTATCATATCCAAGGCTTTTCTTTGCGCTCTTACTTGCTTGCGAGTAATCGGTATACCGCCAATCCCTTGAGGTGATCCTTCTATCAACCCGTCGAAGTGGCTTTGACCTGCGGTGCGGATAACCATTATGTGGTCTGCCCCGTGGTGTGCCGCCATACGCATACGGCGTATATCGTCCTCAAAACGACCGGACGCTATTTCTGTTGTAATAACAGGGAGAGGTTGGGGGTCTATGTTTTCAAAGTTGTGAGCAGTAATAAGGGGAACGCTTTCCTTTAGGGGTTCAGACGCTTCTTTGTAAGTAAAATGGCTCATTTTTAGGTTTTTTGCCGGTTTTCGCCATGTCCAACCTCGACGGCGTGGGCGATAGTTTTCTAGGTTCTCTAAAATTTTTTCTATTTCTAAGCGTTTGTTTGGATTATCCATTTTTTTGGTTTTCTCCTATTATCCTTAAATTGTTCTAAAATTGTTTGGGGTCTAACTAAAAATTATTCTGTATCCATATGTTTCAACATTTCCGCAATATCTATTTCGTCTTGTATTTCCAAACTTCTATCCCCTGCCAAATCTTCTATATGATGAATCAGCTCATGTTTTAGCACGTCTGTCAGTTCTTGTATAAACTCCGTTTCTGTTGCATCTTGAAAGGCTTCTGTCATAGAGCCATAATGGATAGTAATGTAGCGCCCCAACCCATTGTATTCTACGTGGTATTGACCTAATATCAGGAACTCGTTTTCGTCTTCGATTGTATCTTCCAGCAGTATTATACCACCGTTCAGCTCTTTAAAAATCTCCTCCGGCAGGGTGTCTACAATTTGGGTTAACACTTGTTTTGCTTCATCGTATGTTAGCATGGCAGTCTTAATTTTTAAATATTTTTGTAGCTTGATCCCAAAGCTGACCGCCTGCCAGTTGCAAGCCGGTTTCTCGTATGGGCGTATTGTTCTCTTTTGAAAGTCTGTACACGATATTGCCTGCACCATGACCCAACAGTTCCAGCTCCATCGCCTTATCAACAATCGCTTTCACTTCTAAGCTGGAAAAACCCATCCGCAAAAGCACACTTCTTTCTATAGATGGGGTGGTGTTCTCATGCCCCATTTTGAGCAAGGGTTCAACCAACTGTTCCGATAACTGCCAAAATCTCTCCTTCAACTCGTTGTTACTCAAACCCTTTAGGTGGGCTCTCCGTTCTTCAAAGGTATTCAATTTTTTCTCCTTATAGCAGTTCCGTTTTAAATTAGCCCTTTAAATTCACACTAAAACTGCTGAATTTAGGAAGCTATTCCACTTAATCTCATTTTAAAAAGGGCTAGAATTAAGTGGAATAGCTACACTATATAAAAATCATATAAAAAATTTTGTGAAAAGACGTTTGCTATACATTTGTTTCTTCCGCTAAAAAGTCTAACTCTATTTTGCTTAGCCTGTCTTTCGTGGTGTTGCCGTGTTCTAAGTGGTTGCGAATGAGCGAATTACGCATTTTACCAAGATCCACTTCCCTCGCTTTTATCATGGTAGGGTGTTTCGGCAACACAATACTTTGACCGGCTACCTCTGTGTCCGGCTCACCAAAGGTAATGTTCAAGCCGTTTTTCCTGGCAAAGGAGAGTTGGGGTTGTATATGTTTACCCGCTCCCGTATATTCCGTTTCCTGTACCACAATAATATTGTCTTGAGGCATTTCCTGTGCAAGTGCAAAAGCGGCACTAAGGGACGTGTTTCCGGCGGGGCCGCGTTCCAACCCTTCCAAATTAGCCAAAAGCTCTGTAATGTAAAATACTTCCCCTTGGTTTACCAACACATATTTGTCCATATAACGTAGCGGGCGAGCCGCACTGCGTGGCATATCGCTCCTGTCGGGCCAGGTGGCAAATGGAAAGCCAAAACCGGTATGCCCTGTTGTAAATGATTTACGGTTAAAATGCTCATCGCTAGCCATATGCAGACCTTTTAAATTTACAGACACTGCCACAACTTGGCTGTTACAGTTTCTACGCCTAAGCCCTCGGGTTGTGCCTGTTACATTGCCGCCCCCTGCGTGGGTTACTATCACCGCATCCGGGTCTCTCTGCTTACCTTCTTTTGCGGTGATAGAACGTATCTGATCTGCAAGCTCTACCCCAAGGGTTTCCACACCAGCTATCCCATAAGGTGAATAAAGGCTAGCAGAAAAATACCCTGTTTCCTCTAAAACCAACAAAAATTTATAAAAAAGCTCGGGCCCCACAGTCATCTGTATAACTTCTGCCCCCAAGGCTTCACATTTGCGGGTTTTTTCCAATATTTCCGGTTGCCCGACCTGCTTTGAATCATAGCACTCCTGCACTATAATACAACCAAGACCCAAAGCCGCCGCCTGTGATGCCACTGCGGCACCGTAGTTTCCGCTAGTCGCTGCCACCACGCCCTTATATCCCAGCCGTTTCGCATGATACACAGAGGTTACCGCTCGCCTGTCTTTAAAACTGCCGGTTGGGTTTGCCCCCTCGTCTTTTATAAATATCCTTGCACCGTAACCGGGTTTTGCACATTTTCTTGCAAGAGCTGTCAAATTACGCAACTCCAAAATGGGCGTATCTCCTACCCCTTGCCGTTGTTGTATTTCTTTTATTTGATCAAAGGTATAGCCAATGCTTGCCATCATTTTTTCATAATCAAAGGCAATACCTTCCATTTCAAATTGGGAAAAGTCTATATTTGTAGCCTGCTTTAAAATTTCGGATTTTCGACCCATAACTGCATTGTAGCTTGTATCATTACTCATTTTGTACACTCCGTTAAAACCCCACTATAGCACTTCTAGTGCTATATATCACTAAACAAAATTTCTCGTGCCTGTGTACCAATCTGTGTAATCTCCGGCACGTATTCGCCATAGTCCACCAGGGTAGGAGGGTTTGCCTCTTGTAAAGTTCCTGTTTCTGTGCGGTTCATTTTCGTTTTTATTGTGGCTGGTTGCCCAAGGGCTGTATCTTCCTGCAAAAAACCCTTAACCCACATAACTAGCGGAGTTTGTTTTGTGTCCTCCGGTATGTTGTCCGGTCTCTGATCCGGAGCGAGTATCGTTTTTTGTATTATTACCCAGGTGCCTTTTTTTATCATCGACCGTCCCCCTTTATTTTGCTATTTTCTTATTTTCTTTAACAAGGGTTCGGAAATCGCCCATAACGGCTCGAGGTACTGGTATATCCAGCATAGTTATCAGCCCCGAATCTGCGTTAATAACCTGCGGTATACAATTAACACACATTGCTATCGTCCCAACGCCACCATCTATCTCCGGAGCAATTTGCATACTTATTGGCGGGCTACCCTCAAGTATTATGTAATCTCCGGTTTGAGTCCCTTCCATCTCCGGTTCTATTTGTTGGGGATGTATCATATCTATAACAACTTTTCCGCCTTTTTTTCCTTGCCCTGTCATATTTACCCCCGCCAAATGACCGGCGGCGGCAAACCCATGGGGCGACTTGCGATCCACTGTTGTTATAATAGGTTTCATTTGCTGTTCAAAGCCGTCTGTTTCTATACCAATCCCGTGGGAAATCATTGCAATAGATTCCGCAAAACCAACGTGCCCTGCCAAAGTTCCTTGTGCAACACCTTTGTTAAATTCTTCTTCTGTTATACCTACCCCCTGCTCTTCCATAACAGTTACTCCAAAGGGGGACAGGGAGTTAACACGCTTACAAGTTACTTTTGTAACATCTGTCATGGCACCGGAAAGGCAGATTGCCAAGAGATCCATAACAAGACCGGGGTTAATGCCGGTTCCCAATACAGAAACCCCATTTGTTTTTGCTATTTTGTCCAGTTTTTGGGAAAGCTCCGGTTCTTGTGCCATAGGGTATGACATTTCCTCTGCGGTAGTGATTACGTTAACTCCTAAGTTTAGAAGAGTTTCCATTTTAGCGAACGATTTGGCAGTAAAGGAGTCTGTGGCTAAAATGCACACATCGCAACTTTTTGGTTTGATTGCTTCCTCTATAGATTTATTTATTACCACATCGTTGCTTTGAGTTTTTTTTGCGTTAAGCACGTCAAATATACTTTTGCCTACTATATTTGGATTAATATCGCAAACACCGATTATTTCTATGCCTTTTTTTGTGAGCAGGGTTTGTGCTATCCCTTGCCCCATCGCACCGAACCCCCAAATAGCTACTTTTACATTTGTACTCATAATTTTATTTTTACCTCGAAGGAAAAGAAGGGTGCGTTAGGGTGTGTTGGAAAACACTGTGCCTGTTTGACCTTCCACTGCATCTACAGCTTTATTTAGAGATGTTATAACAGCTTTTTTGTTTGGATATGCTTTTATAAATTTTAGAGCAGCCTCTACTTTCGGCAACATACTACCAACCCCAAACTGACCTTCTTTTATGTAAGTTTCTGCTTGTGCCACTGTTAGGCTGGATAAGTTTTCTTGGTTAGGTTTGCCAAAGTTTATTGCTACTTTTTCCACTTCTGTTAAAATTATTAGCATATCGGCGTTTATTTCTTCTGCAAGTTTTTCTGCCGCAAAGTCCTTGTCTATAACTGCCGCTACCCCTTCTAGCCCATTGGGTGTTTCTATAACGGGGATTCCACCACCACCACAGGTGATAACAAGGTTATCTGCGTCCATTAGTGTCTTAACCGAATCTATTTCACAAATACGTAACGGAAGAGGAGAGGCAACGACTCTTCTGAACCCCCGACCGGAATCTTCTTTCATTACGTAACCATTTTCTTTTGCCAGCTTATCCGCTTCTTCTTTTGAATAAAAAACCCCTATGGGTTTGGTGGGGTTTGTGAAGCCGGGGTCGTTTTTATCTACTACCATCTGTGTTACCAGGCTTACTACGGGTTTGCTAATGCCTTGGGTTTTTAGGGCTTGTGCTAGGCATTGCTGGAGGTGATAACCAATATACCCTTGGCTCATTGCACCACAAACGTCGAATGGCATGGCGGGAGTAACGTCTTTAGCTGTTTCACTTGCCAAGTGGATACGCCCAACCTGAGGCCCATTGCCATGCACAACGGCTACTTGATGTCCTTTTTTCAAAATTTCGCCCACATAAGAAGCGGTTTCTTTTACAACTTGCAACTGTGCTTGTGCAGTGGCTTCGCCCTTGCCGGACTGTAGAGCGTTCCCCCCCAATGCAATCACTAACTTCATCTTCGTTTTTCCTCCTTAATTATCTGCATTATCTGCCTGTTGTTGCGATTAGCACGGCTTTTATTGTATGCATACGGTTTTCTGCCTCGTCAAACACTACGCTGTGCTTACTGCGGAAAACCTCGTCTGTTACTTCACGAATGTCGTAGCCCAAATCTTTTTGGCTTTTTGCCATTTTCGTTTCAAAATCGTGAAAAGCGGGTAGGCAATGAAGGAAAAGAACGTCGGGGTTTCCTGTTTTGTCTAACATTTCCATCGTTACTCTGTATGGGGTGAGCAGTTTAACCCTCTCCGGTATCTGATCCTCTTCTCCCATAGATGCCCAAACGTCTGTATATATCGCATCTGCACCTTTCAGACAACTCTCGTTGTCGGATACTTCTATTGTGGCTCCGGTCTCCTTTGCTATTGCTTGCACTTTTGCTAAAACTTGCTCATCTACCTTTAGCGAGCTTGGCCCATATGCTACAAAGTGCATACCCATCTTCGCACAACCGTACATCCACGCATAGGACATGTTGTTTCGTATATCTCCACAAAAAATAACTTTTACTTTATTTAAAGGCTTGGAGCAGTGTTCTTCTATCGTCATAAGATCAGCCAAAATTTGGGTAGGGTGATCAACATCTGTGAGCCCATTGTATACCGGAACACCGGAATATTTCGCTAAATCTTCTACTACTTTTTGGTCAAAACCGCGGTATTCTATGCCGTCATAATAGCGACCCAATACCTTCGCTGTATCTTCCAGAGATTCTTTTTTGCCCATCTGAGAGCTACCCGAATCCAAGAAAGTAATATGTCCCCCTTCATCATACGTTGCTACTTCAAAAGCACAGCGGGTGCGAGTAGATGCTTTTTCAAACAAAAGCACGATATTTTTGCCTTGTAGTTGTTTACCTATTATGCCACTGCGTTTTTTAGATTTTAGATCGTGAGATAAGTCAAGTAAATATCTTATCTCCGCCGGGGTGAAGTCTGTTAATGTCAAAAAACTTTTGCCTTTTAGATTTACTGCCATGATTTAAATCTCCTTTTCTATTCCGAAAAATTTTAATGCTTAAACGAAAATTAATTTATTGCTAATTTATTGCTATCTGAAACAAATTACCGAAAGTTGTCTAGCTTTAAAGAAAACCATTTTTAAAGCTAAACAACTATAACTTTACTATAAATGCTGTTAAGTTGTCAAGAGGTTGACATTTTTTGGGGTGATGACGATGGTAATATTTTTCTATTTTTCCTCAAGAACCATTTCCAACAACTTGTTACTACGTTCAACAAAACGGCTCATTTGCTGGCTGCTAAGTTGTTTGTGGCTCATATTTGCCAAATCGTATATATGATTCGTTATTAGCTCTACCTCTTCTTTTTTGTCTTTTTTTGTAAGCAATTGTTGAACCAGTGGGTTATTGGCATTCAAAACAAGTTCCTCATCTATCTGGAAACCCATATCCATACCCCCAAACATTTTGCTCATTTCGCCCATGCGACGGGACTGCTCGCTAAGTAAAATTACCGCAGGCACATTTTTGCTTTTCAAATACTCTACCTTTATCTTAACTTTTTCCCCCAGGCTTTGTTTGAAAATTTCAGATATTTCCTCGTTTTTTTCTTTATCTGCCTCTTGGCTCTCCCCTTTAAGGTCCGCTATGTCAGAATCTATCCGTTTGAAACGCACGTCGTTTTTGTAGCTTTCCAAATAAGAGATAAAGGGGTTGTCCACATTTTTTTCTAAAATAACTGCTTCCATATCTTGCTCTTTAAACATGTTGACATATTGAGATTGCAGGTTTGGATCACTTACATAATATACTGTGTTTTCGTGCTTTTCTTTGTTGCGATCCAAATAGTCCTGCAACGTTACATATTCCTCGTTGGTGGTAGATTTGTATATTATCGCAGGCTCCATTTTTTCGTAAAAACTTTTTTCTTTTATGCATCCATATTTTATGAAAGGGCTAATGTGGTCCCAATATTTTGTATAGTTTTCCTTATCTTTTTTGTAAATACTGTTTAACCGATCTGCCATTTTGCGGGCTACATAACCACTCATTTTAGCCACATTTGCATCGTTTTGCAAAAAAGAACGGCTAACATTTAGCGGAATATCAGGGCAGTCTATAACACCCTTTAGCAACAACAAAAATTCGGGTATAACTTCTTTTACATTATCCGCTACAAAAACCTGGTTACAAAACAGTTTCACCTGCCCCTCTGTTTGCTCAAACTCGTGGCGCAGCCGAGGAAAGTACAAAATCCCTTTTAATGTGAAAGGGTAGTCCATGTTAAGGTGTATCCAAAACAGAGGATCGTTAAAGTCGCTAAATATGTCTTTGTAAAAGGATTTATAATCCTCATCGGTACATTCCGAGGGCTGTTTTATCCACAAAGGAGCTTTGTTTATTGGTGTTGGAGTTAATTCTTCAGCTCCTTCTATTCCCTCTATTTCTCCTGTTTCACCCGCTTCATCCGCCTTTTCTTCGGTCGTTTTTTCTTTTTTAACCGTTTCCACAAAAATATCTATCGGCATAAATGTACAGTATTTTCGCAAAATTTCCCGCACCTTGTATTCCATCAAAAAATCTTCGCTCTCTTCATCTATAAATAGCGTTATTTCTGTGCCGCGGGTAGTTTTTGAGCTTTCGCTGATGGTGTACTCTGTTGCACCGTCGCTAACCCATGTGGTAGCAGTGCCGCCGGTATAGGAAAGGGAGTCTATGTGTACTTTGTGTGAAACCATAAAAGCGGAGTAAAAACCTAAGCCAAAATGACCAATTATTTCATTTCCGCTCAAGCTGTCTTTGTATTTTTCTACAAAATCGTTGGCGCCGGAAAACGCGATTTGGTTAATATAACGCTTTATTTCCTCGGCAGTCATACCTATTCCGTTGTCGATTATTTTTATCGTTTTTTCTTCTTTGTTTATTTCTACAACCACAGCAAATTCTTGCCCTTCGGGCAACGTGGCATCGCCCATATCGGCTAGCTTTTTTAGCTTGCTAATAGCGTCACAGCCGTTGCTCACAAGCTCACGCAAAAATATGTCTGTGTCAGAATATAGCCATTTTTTAATAATTGGCATAATATTTTCGGAATTAATTGATAAATTGCCTTTTTCCATTTCTATTCTTACCTCCTTGAAAATGTACTAATTTACAGTAATATGATATACTAATTAAAAGAAAATTTCAAGACTTATCGGATGCGTTTTGCAAAATGGAAACGCACCCTGTGGCAATTCCGCTTAATTTGCTATAGCAAACGCCGATAAAGTATAATGTAAACATAGAAACGCAGGTGAATTATTATGATAAGAGAACAAACAAAAACAACCGCTACCCACCAGGAGCTTAATATACAAAAACAATTTATGGAAAAAATACGGAAAACCAACCCTAACCTACAATACAACCTCACTACTTTTGGTTGCCAAATGAATGACAGGGATTCCGAAAAAATAGCAGGTATGCTACAAGAAATGGGCTACACCGAAACTGCCGACCAAAAAAAGGCGGATATAATTATATTTAACACATGCTGTGTAAGAGAAAATGCCGAAAACCGCTTGTACGGAAATTTAGGCAAAGCGAAGGTTTTGAAGCAACAAAACAAAAATTTGAAAATAATATTGTGTGGTTGTATGATGCAACAAGATATTGTAATAGAAAAAATTAAACAAAGTTACAATTTTGTAGACATTATTTTTGGTACATTTAACTTTTACAGACTACCCCAGCTAATACATGATAGCTATGAAACCAGCGAGCAAATTATAGACATATGGAAAGAACACAAAGAAATTATTGAAGACCTTCCCAGTCAGCGCATTTTTCCTTTTAAAGCAGGGGTAAATATTATGTATGGTTGCAACAACCATTGTAGCTTTTGCATAGTGCCATATGTTAGGGGAAGGGAGCGCAGTCGGCTTTTTCATGATATAATACAGGAAATAGAAAACTTGGTTGCAGATGGGGTAAAGGAGATTATGCTCCTTGGCCAAAATGTAAACTCCTACGGAAAAACATTGGAGGCAAAAATAACATTCGCTCAACTCCTACGAAAAGTCAACGAGATAGAGGGGTTGGAACGTATTCGCTTTATGACAAGCCACCCAAAAGATCTTTCGGTAGATCTGATAGAGGCTATAGCGGAATGTGAAAAAGTGTGCAAACAGCTACACCTGCCTGTACAAAGTGGCTCCAATGACCTGCTCACAAAAATGCGCAGAGGTTATACCAGAGAAAAATATTTGGAGCTAGTTCACAAGATAAAAGCCCTTGTACCCGGCATTGTGCTAACAACAGATATACTAGTAGGCTTTCCGACAGAAACAGAAGATGACAACAATGCTACAATTGATCTAATAAAGGAGGTGGAGTTTTTTAGTGCCTATACTTTTATATACAGCAAGCGGGAAGGTACAACCGCGGCAACGATGACAGAGCAAATCCCGGAAGCCGTGGCAAAGGAACGCTTTAACAAAGTATTGGATGTTCTGAAACCGATAGCCCTAAAAATAAACCGTAGCCAAATTGGTACACGCCAAAAAGTGTTAGCAGAAAGCCTTAGCAAAAACCACGACCAGCTTCTAACAGGCAGGCTAAACAATGGGTTGCTTGTGCATTTTCCCGGAACATCGGAACAAATAGGGCAAATGGTAGATGTGGACATAACAGATGGCAAAACATTTTATTTGATAGGAAAGCAAGGGGGGTGAGAGCCACTAATGGTATACCAAAAAGCTAGAGAGCTAGGTAATCTTATAATGGAAAGCGATTATGCAAAAGTTTTACAAGATGCCATGTTAGCTTATGAGCAAAACACGGTGGCAAAACAGAAGTTTGAACAATATGTTGCCTACAAAGCTCTGTATCAGCAAAATTTGCGCCAAAGACTGTACAGCCCTCAAGACATAGCGGCTGAACAGAAAAAAATAAAAGATATGTCATTGGCACTGGAAGGAGAGGAGGATATTGTTTGTTTAATTAATGCCGAAGAGGAGTTTAACGACTACGTTAACAAAGTAATGGGTATCTTAAAATCTACAATAAACATGGGCAAAAGTTGCGGTAACTTTTGCAACGGGGGCCATTGCCGCTAAGTGATTATGTTGATTATCCAAAATCCGCTACAGCACTTTCCTTATATATATTCAACATAATCCTAACGAGGTAGATAATATGACACCAATGTTTAAACAATACTTGGAGATAAAAGAAAAATATTCAAAAGCGATTTTATTTTTTCGGCTTGGAGATTTTTATGAGATGTTTTTTGAAGATGCACAAATAGCATCTAAGGAACTGGGGCTTGTGTTAACCAGCCGAGATGCCGGCAAAAAGGATGGCAAAAAAGCACCGATGTGCGGTATTCCCTACCATTCAGCCGACAACTACATAGCCCGTCTTGTAAAAAAAGGCTATCACGTTGCCATTTGTGAGCAAATAACAGAAGCAGCCACCCAAAACAAGCTAGTGAAGAGAGAGGTGGTGCGGGTTATAACACCCGGAACGGTTACAGAAGAGAATTTGTTGGACAGCACAAAAAACAATTATATTTTGGCTGTAAGCAGTAGTAAAACCGGTTTTGGCGTGGCTGTTGCAGATATTACAACAGGAGAGTTTCAGGCAACTTCTTATCCGTTAGAAGAAGATCGCAAAGTTATAGATGAAATAGCGAAGCACAACCCAGCAGAAATTGTGGTCAGGGAAAATTTAGCTATAAAACCTACAATAGAAAGCATTTTTGGTATAAAGCCCACAATATTTTTGCCTTGGGCATTTGAACACGGCAATGCTTACAAAGCACTATGCGACCATTTTTCTGTAAAAAACCTGCAAGGATTCGGTTTGGAAGATAATGAAAATGCGGTGCAAGCCGCAGGGGCATTGCTGGAGTACCTGAACCAAACACAAATGAGGAATTTAGGGCAAATTGGTTCAATCAAAAAACAAGTAACGGATGAGTTTATGTTTTTGGATATAAGCTCCAGAAACAATTTGGAACTGGTAAAAACCCAACGCACAAACGAAAAAAGAGGTTCTCTGTTGTGGGTACTGGACAAAACAGTAAACCCCATGGGAGCTCGCCTTATCCGAAAATGGATAGAAGAACCCCTTTTGAACACGGCAAAAATAAATGCACGGCTAGATGCCATAGAGGAGCTTTTCGGTCAGCCTGTTGTGAGGGCAGAGCTAAGAGAATTTTTAGGTGACATAAAAGACATAGAGCGGCTCGTTTCCAAAATCGTTATTGGCAGTGCCACACCTCATCATTTGTTAGCCCTTAAATCTTCCCTCAAAAGCCTGCCTGCAATAAAGCAAAACATGACAGCACTGCAAGCACCAATGATTGTGGACATATGCCACAATATGGATACACTACCTGCAATTTTCACGTTGATAGATAATCATATATCAGAAGAAGGGGAGGGAATTATAAAGCCAGGGGTCAGTGATGAACTTGATAGCTACAGGCAAGCAAAAACAAAAGGTGTGGACTGGCTAATGGAAATAGAAGAAGAGGAAAGGCAAATAACCGGAATAAAGGGGTTAAAGGTGAAATTTTCCCGTGTTTTTGGTTACTGTATAGAGGTAACAAATTCATATAAGGATTTGGTGCCGGACTACTATATTCGCCGCCAAACTTTAGCGGCTGCCGAACGTTACATAACTCCCAAACTGAAAGAGGTGGAAGAGAAAATTTTGGGGGCAGAAGAAAACATAAATTCTTTGGAGCAAGAAATTTTTAAAGATTTGTTGCAAACCATCGCGGCTCAAGCCCAACAGCTTGCAGATACCGCCGCCAAAATAGCAACAATAGATGTTTTAGCAACTCTTGCAGAGATTGCAACAAAAAACAATTATATCCGCCCAACCGTTAACACCGACGGAGCAATAGAAATATCCCAAGGTCGCCATCCGGTGGTGGAGCAGCTTTTAGACCACGCCTTTGTGCCAAACGATACCACAATAAATATGGATGATCGGATATGTGTAATAACGGGGCCAAACATGGCAGGTAAGTCTACATACATGCGTGGTGTGGCACTAATCACCCTAATGGCTCAGATGGGGTCTTTTGTGCCGGCAAAAAGTGCCACGATAAGTGTGGTAGACCGTATATTTACCCGTGTGGGGGCATCTGATGATTTAGCCACGGGGCAGTCTACATTCATGGTGGAAATGAACGAGGTGGCAAATATATTAAACAATGCTACTCGCAACAGCCTTTTAATATTAGACGAGATAGGGCGGGGAACAAGCACATATGATGGGCTGTGCATAGCCTGGGCAGTGCTGGAACATATTGCGAATGTAGAGGAGATTGGTGCAAAGACCCTTTTCGCTACTCACTATCACGAGCTAACCCAAATAGAGGGGCAAATAGATGGAATCAAAAACTATTGTGTGCCGGTAAAGGAGGTAATGGGAGAGCTAGTGTTTTTGCGTAAGGTAGTACCCGGAAGCGTAGACAAAAGCTACGGCATACAAGTAGCCAGACTCTCGGGCATACCAAAAACAGTAATTGACCGTGCCAACGAGATAATGGGGAAATTGATGCAAGCGTAACAAGCAAGCGCAACAACTTAACTTTCTCTTGTTTTTTGAATGTGATTTTTTAAATCAAAAAAGTTTAAGTTGCTTCCTCAATCAGTCGATATACTAATGTGAAAGCATAAACGGAATAGTAAATTAGTAAATGTAGTGATAGAAGGAGATAGATACATGAGTACAATAGCAAATTTAGCGAATTCATACGCTACACCCGGCTTAGTAGGGGATGTTACCCCGTATACTCCAACTTTTCAAGTAACAGACACGCAAAATTTTGGACAGATATTTGCTACAGAGCTTAGCAACATGCAAGCTCATACAGGACAACCCGTTACTGTAGACAGCATAATTTCGGAGTTGGAGAGCTTGGGTGCTAGTATAACCGTAAGAGCGGTACCGAATAATAGTGAAGCGGCGATTAGTAATGCAGAGATTGTTGCAGGTCATGGAAGTTGGGACAGTGTTACCATAGCACCAAATATACTGGAGCAAATGGCAAATGATGCGGATGCTCGTCAAAAATATACTGATAAAGTTCGATGGTTTTTAGAGTATAAAGTACCTGCTACTCTCGCTCATCGCCCCCTTAGTGGTGGTCGTCTTACAGGCATATCCATGACAATCCACGAAGATGGGACGGTAACGTATGTCGTTTTTGGAAAAGCACCACATGAGATAGATGGTTATGATGGTGAAGAAAGATATTTTGAACCCCCCAATAGTGCGTACGTTTCACAGCGAGAAAGGACAACCGACAACTATACGCAAATATCTGCAAATTTGGATAACCAAAATCATTTTGCAGCTTCCCACGTTGCAGGGCTTGCGATGCAATTAGAGATAGCAAAGTTAAGTAGGTATCACACACTTCCTTTAAGCACAAAAACAATGCCGGAGGATGTTGTTCTTGAAAATAGCCCTATAACAGCAGATATTCCCGTAATGGCAGATACTCCCGTTCAGTTAAGTTATGAAAGCCATAAACTACCTCATAACAAAATTGCCAACGCAATGCTGTCTGATACGGTAGCACGTATGTACCAACGCTCTATCAAATAAAAATAAATACCTTGATGAAATACAGAACTGCTAAAAACCGTTCTATTTTCAAACAACAAAGGGGCATCCTCTCAAGCTCAAGCGAGTTTAACTTTGAGGATGCCCCTATAGTTATTCAGTTATTTAGTTAACCAAAAACATTTCAATGCCAAATATTATACCGCCCTCAATATTTGTAGCATTTACGATTTGTACTCCTCTAAAATAACCGGTATGGATTAAATTACTTGTAAATATTGGTACATAGTTTATATTTGTAGCTAATATATTAACAAAAATGCGACCATCGTTGTTATAAGAGATGTATTGCAATCTCAAAGTTGGTGGCAGGTTCTCCAATATAGTATCTATGTGATACTCGTTTCCTATATTTTGACCCATAACAGCAATCAAATCATATTTTTGCGAAATATCTTGTCTAAGTTGAGCCACTTCGTTTGCTGTGTGGTTTGCTTCTACCAGATGATATGACAAATAGGGCATGTTTTGCAGTTGATTAGACTGCGTATATGCTATGTAACCGGTAAATTGCCAAGCTGATATTAAAATTATTGCAACAAAAAACTGAACGGTTGTTAATATAATTGCTAATAATTTGGTTTTTTTGCGTTCCTTATATATTTTTGGGAGCAAGTTAATATCTTTGTGTTCCATAAGACAACTCCTCGTTTATGCGGGTTAAAAGGTTTAGTAGCCACAACCAAAAAGGATGAGAGCGACGTGGTGTATCTTGTGCGGTTCGGATTTGTGCTTGCGTTACAGTTGTTCTTGTGTTTGCGGTGGTTCGCCGTACATCAGCTTCCCTCGAACTCGAAGAGGCATAAGGTATAGACCATTGCACCACTGATGGGGCAGTTGGCGATGGCATAGTATAATATGTTGCCGGTAGTGAAGGCTGAGCTTCAGGCGGTGTCGGGATTGGTACGGTTGGCAGATTGGGAGGCTGTACAGAATCTCCTGCTCCGGGTGGTTGCGCAGAATCTTCCGATACCGGCGGTTGTGTCGAGCCACCCGATCCAGGTGGTTGCACAGAATCTCCCGACCCGGGCGGCTGTGCAGGTTCCTCCGGTTCAGGTTCAGTTGGTTCGGGGGTTTGCACCGGCTCCTCCGGCTCCGGCTCAGGGTCAGGAATGAAAGGAGCTTCCCCGGTTACGGTAAAAGAGATGGGTACGTTTACAGCAACATTTTCACCGTCA
>JGI24700J35501_10930880_pt1 | contig 32533 bp, 28 predicted proteins | sample TergutTh196P1_FD_35501 | JGI IMG/M metagenome (IMG submission 35501)
TGCCATCCCAATCTCCTCCTGTTCCTCACAAATATTTGTGATTATTTCCTTATCCTCAATATCTTTTCCCGTGATAACTGCAAGCCATTTTGCAAGCATGGAATCTTGCGTTTCACCTTTTCCGATACCGCCTGTTTCGTTGATGGTTTTTACAAATTTTTTAATGTCGATATAGTGAAGTTCTAAAGCGTCCGAAAAATTTGTTTTATCATCTATATCCATAATCTTGCAACACTTATGGATTTTTTGACTTTCATCATCGTCCATTGAGCCGTTTACAAAAGCTACACAAATAACCGGCGGCTGTGTGGAATATTTTTCGCCTTCCTTTATTTCTTCGCCGTAAGTCCTCGCCCATGAGCGTATGGTTTTATATTTAAGGTCGTCTATATCGTAAAGGTGCATTTCTATTAGTATTATCGAACCATCATCAATTTGCGCCCTTATATCCAATACAGACAATTTATCATCTTTTGAGTGTTTTTCCAAGTAAGGATTTACAACCGTGAGAGATTTTATTTTGCGTGGAAATTTTTTGTTAGCAAATATGGCATTAAGCAAGGAAATCAAAAACAAGGTATCGCCCGAACCAAAAATCAGCTTAAAAACATAGTCCACACGCAAGTCCATTAGTTTGGAAAAGTCAATTATCAAAGACCGGTGCCTATTTTTGCTCTTTGTGTTTCCCATCTTAGTTTACCGCCCCCCTTTCAGATTTGGCTTGCGGAATTTTTTAATCCCACTACATTCATTACACTACATTCATTATATGATACTTTGTTCGATTTTTCAAGACTGTTTACAAATTTTGTTTTATGTGGTACAATACATTTTGTAGCGTTATAACATTAGTAACGTTAATAGTCGGTATGGTTGTTTCAGTTGAAAATTTGTCGACGTTTTTTAGCTGAAGATATTCCGTGTTGGCTCTAAGTAACTACAATAACTATATTAACTATATTTTCGGGAGCTTGTGATAACAGGCTGAGAGGAAGAGCAAAAACTCTTCGACCGTACCTGATTTGGATAATGCCAACGTAGGGATTATATTCGCTTTTTAGCTTTTTAGCCAAAAAGCACAATAACTCCATGTTATGGCATGGGGTATTTTTTTTTAGCATCAAACAAAATCAATCAAATCAATCAAATCTAACAAATTTTTGGTTACCGAGTTGGGTATATTACTGAAAGGCGGGTATATTATGAGCAACCACAAATGCAGTATAGCGATACAAATATTGCCCATGGGCGATGGTGAAATAAGTGTAGGTATTGTAACCAAAATAATAGAATACATACAAGCCTGTGGACTAACATATGAAGTGGGACCTTTTGAAACCACAATAGAGGGTGAACTTGAAGAGCTGATGGAAATCGTAAAAACTTGCCAAACTTTAGCTATAAAAGAAGGTGCAAGCAATGTAATGTCCTATGTTAAAATCTTTTATAACCCCGGGGGGGTGTTAACAATTGAAGAAAAGACAAAAAAGTTTAGAACAACACCGTAAACCCATAACTACATTTAATATTCCTTCCATGTGGTTAATTTTTGGTGTGGTGGCATTGTGGCAGGCAGTTTCGTTATTTGGGATTGTTGATGCTTTTGTGCTGCCACCCCCCACTTCCGTTATTAACGCGCTTATAAACGACATGGAGCTATTGTTTTACCACGGTCGTTACACTTTGTTTAACGCAATGTTGGGGTTGTTTATCAGCATTGTATTGGGTTGCTTTACCGCCATTGTTATGGATAGATTTGCGTGGTTTAGCAGAGCTTTTTACCCCATCTTGGTACTTAGCCAAACTGTGCCGTATATTGCAATCGCACCTCTTTTGGTGCTGTGGTTTGGCCACGGCTCAACATCACAGCTCATACTAATCACTTTGGTGTGCTTTTTTCCCGTTACCGTCGGCATGTACGACGGTCTTAGTAATATAAAAGAAGAGTATTTATGGGTTCTTAGTGTAATGGGAGGCACTTACACAAAAGGGCTTGTTTTTGTGAAAATCCCCCTTGCCGCACCAAGTTTTTTTTCCGGTGCAAAAATTGCGACCACATACTGCTTTGTGGGTGCCGTTATTGCGGAATGGTTGGGTGGCACAAGAGGGTTGGGGGTATATATGACCCGAGTGCGCCGAACGTTTGAGTTCGACAAAATGTTTGCTGTTATTTTTGTAATAGTTTTCATCAGTATTGTTGCGATCGGGGTTTTAAAACTTATAGAAAGAAAGGTGATAAAAGATGTTATATAGATTCTTCGGTATATTGGTTTTGGGATTTGTTGTTGCTGCTTGTGCTACACCAAATACAGACAATTACCTTGAAAATGTGGTTCTTGTGCTAGACTGGACTCCCAACACAAACCACACCGGTTTTTTTGTTGCAATTGATCGAGGCTATTTTGAAGCCGAAGGGTTGGCTGTAGAAGTGATACAGCCCTTTGAAGATGGCTCAATCACCCTTGTTGCTGCGGGACACGCTCAGTTTGGCATATCTTTTCAAGAAGAGGTGGTAGTTGCGGCAAACGCATCTGTACCACTGCCTGTTGTTGCCATTGCCGCACTTGTACAAGACAACACCAGCGGTGTATTATCTCTTGCAGAGCATGGTATAACGTCCTTTGCAGAGCTAGAGGGACGTACTTTTGGTAGTTGGATGATCCCCATATACGACGAAATTATCCGCGAAGCCATTCGTATGGACGGTGGCAACCCCGACCTCGTGGAGTTTGTGCCTAACATGGCTCTGGACACAATAACCGCAATAACTTTGGAGTTCGATGCCACATGGGTTTTTGAAGGCTGGGACAGGGTAATCGCCGATATGCAAGGCATAGCCACAAATTTTTTAGCTCTTAGGGATATAAGCCCTATATTTAACTATTACACTCCCGTGTTAATAACCCACACAGGCAGTGTTCACGACCCGACAACCCAAGCGTTTTTGCGAGCAAGCCGACGTGGTTTCGAGTTTGCACAAAACAACCCGACAGAGGCAGCTCATATACTGCATAACCACGCCCCGGAAATGGATATAGACATATTGCTAGCATCTCAGCAGTTTTTGAGCCAAGTCTATTTTCACGACACCTGGGGCTACATAAACGAAGAGCGTTGGATGGGGTTCTTTAATTGGATGCAAGAAAATGGCTTTATAGCCGAAGACGCAGAAAACAGTGGTTTTTATATGACCGATTTTTAGGTTAAAGTGTTATAAATTGCCGGTTGTGTCATGAACCAAAATGGGGTCAAGGGGTTAGCCCTTGCGGGGCGGGCTGGTCGCAATCTACGATTGTTGCTCGCCCATGCAACCTTGGGCAGCACCCCACGGTTTTATGACACAACCAAATCACTCTTTCACTGCATTTTACCATTCTCCAGTCTTACCACAATATCTGCGTCAGCCACACTTTCCAAATTGTGCGTGCTGATTAAAATGGTGTGAGTTTTCCTAAGAGATTTTATTGTGTTTAGTATTTGCTTTTCTGTTTCTTTATCTAAAGATGCGGTTATTTCGTCAAAAACCAGGACAGGAGCTTTTTTGATAAGGGCTCGTGCTATAGCGACACGTTGCTTTTCTCCTCCGGATAGACCGTCGCCTTTTTCGCCGCACAGTGTGTCATATTTTTCCGGTAGGTTTTCAATAAAGTCGTGTGCCAATGCAGCCTTTGCTGCCTCTACAATATCTTCATCTTTTATTTTTTCATCGGAAGCTCCCATGGCTCCCATGGAAATATTCTCTTTAACGCTAATATTAAACAAATTGCAGTTTTGATCTACATATGCAAAATGCTTACGCCAGCTTTTTGTGCTAACATCGTTAAAAGAGATGTCCCCCAACGTAATCCCCAAATCTTCCCTTTCATACATACCAATGATTGTACGCAACAATGTGGATTTTCCGCTACCCGAATCCCCGACAAATGCCACCATTTGGTTCTCTCTGATATCTAAGTTTATATTTTGCAAAGCTGCGGCTTCTGTATCGGCATAATAAAAGTTGAGATTTTTTATACGAATGTCATAACCTTTAGCTACAGCATCAGTTTTTGTTTTTTGGGGATTATTTTTTTCTGCTTCTAAAACAGCAAAAACACGTTTTGCTCCTGCAATATGCGGTTGCAAACGGGCATATATCTCACCCAAACTTGATATAGAATGTGTTAAAGTAGAGCTCATGGTAAAAACAAAAGCTACAGTGGCAAAATCTATGTATCCATTAGCGGCAAGCCAGCTACCAAAACCAAATACTGTCATTATAGTGAGCCAACCTTGAACAGTGTTAAAAATATTTTGCCCCATGCGTATTATCCCCTCTTTAAAGTTAAGGGTTTGAATACGGCTGTTATCAGTATCAAATGCAACCAAAGTTTGCGGTTGCATGTTATAAGCCCTTATTGCAATTGCACCGGCAAATATATTGCTTGTAGATTTTACAGCATGTTCATTGGCTTCCAAAGTTTTTTTGCCAATTGTTGCTAGGGGTTCAGTATAGCGATTCTGCATAAAAAAGCCTAAAATACCCACTACTATACAGGCTATACCCAATCGCCAATCTGCAATAAATATGGCTATAGAAGAACCTACAATAGCAAAAACGGCGGATATAAGGCGCATTAACGCCGTTTCAAACACTCCCAAAGCAGCATCGGCATCTGTGTTAAGAGAGGCGATTCCTTCTCCGCTATGAGCAGAATCTTCCGGGCTAATTTTTACAAATAAACGAAAAAGACGCTTTTTTAGATCCAGTGTGGCACGTTCAATAACTATAATATTTATATATATCCCAACAATTAATACAGCAATAAAAATACCTATCATGGTGGCTAATGTGATGCCTGCTGATACAACAGCATCTGAATTTTGTGATATGATTGCCGCCATCAGATTTTCGGAAAAAATGGCAATTATAAGAGGAAATACAAACCCCTGGGAGCTGTAAATAATTTGGCTTATCGCATATCCAAACTTATATGGTTTCATGAAGGTAAACATTTTAAAAAAATATCTGTTATCGCCTTCTGTAAGTTTTTTAAAAAGATTCATATTACGCACCTTGCCTTTCTTCGTAAAATTTCCTATAAATCTCACTATTTTTGATTAGCTCTCCGTGGCTGCCAATAGCACAAACCTTGCCTTTATCCATCACTATAATTGTATCGCAAACAGCTATTGCACTATGGCGGTGTGCCACCATTATTACAGTTTTTTTCGATTGTTTGAAGGTGTCTAAAACTGTGCTTTCTGTTTCGAGGTCTAATGCAGACGTGGCTTCGTCAAGCAAGATAATGGGTGCGTTTTTGTATAAAGCTCTTGCTATTGCTATACGCTGACGCTGTCCTCCGGAAATATTGTCAGCACCTTCTTTTAATGTGCTGGAAAATTTGTCCGGCAAACTATTGATAAAATCAAGTATATGGGCGTTAGAGCAGGCTTTTTCAAGGCGGGGCATATCGGTTATTTCTGCCTCCAATGTTATATTCTGACCAATACTTTCGGGGAAAAGGAAAGTGTTTTGCGGCACGTATGAGAAAAATTCACGCATTTGTGCTTTTTTTGTTTTTGTATCACCATTTATGCTAATACTTCCCTCCGTTGGCTCATATAACCCAAGTAATATTTTAAGTAATGTAGACTTTCCTGAACCGCTACTACCCACAATTGCAATTTTGCTACCGGCAGGTATGTTAAAACTTATATCAGTTAGAGCCGGTTCACCGCTTTCTCCGTAAGCAAAACTCACATTTTCAAACTTGACGCAAACATCGGAAACGCTAGAATAATCAGCGGTGTCCATCTCCTCTAATGGTTTTGCGGTGGCATCATTAAAACGCTGTGCACTACCTGCCCACCGCCGCAGCTCTCCCAGGCTTTGACCCAAGGTGGAAACAGTAGCCAAAATAATCGTCATTGTCGTAACAAAAGCGACAAATTCCGCGAGGGTTATATTGCCGTCAATAACAGATATTGCAAACACAGAAAAAACAACGATTACAGGCACAAACAACAAAAATGAAGACAACGCAATCATGACCGCCAGCACTTTTGCTATTCTTAAAATAATTGCAAAATATTTGTTGTAAGCCGTCAAATAGCGTTCTTCTAAAACACCTTCCAATGAATATGCGGTTATGGTAGATAGGTTTTGAAGGGAATCGTTAAAAATGGCGTTATACTTCGCTTTTTCTTCGGAAGATTTAACCGAAAGTTTTTGGATTGGTGCAGATATGAGAGCCAAAAGAAGCATTACAACCACCGCTCCAATAAATAAAAACAATGTAAAGAGAGGGCTGATTAACAACATAAAACTAAGCGCGCCAATAAAACTTATGATATTGGTTACTAAACCTAATATGCCGGAGGATACAAAAGTCCTCGTTTGTGGAATGTCGTTTGAAAAAATAGATAAATTTTCGCCGCTGGCAGATTTTTCGACTTCTGCAAAAGGTACTTTCAAAAAGTAGTTAATAAAAGAATGGCGTAGTTTGTAACCTGCATTGGCGGAAAATCGAGCCATAAAAAAATCGGCTGCAGCACTTGCCAATATTCTTACAAAAAAAATGGCTGTAACGATTCCTAAAAGCCAAACAATAAGATCTGTCTGTCCATCTACCGCTGCTTGGCTCACATCTCCAAGAAAGCGGTTAGAAACAATTAGCCCAAAAATGCCAATAATGGCAGCTACTATATAAAACAGCATAAAACCACGGTAGCGCAACTGGGCTTTTTTTAGGGTAGTGAAAAGTGTTTTCATTCTATAATTCCTTTCTTTTTGTAATCTTATGAAATTACATTTGGATGTTATTTGGAGTTTATTTGGAAGCCATTATAGTATACATTATATTTTTGGGCATGTCAAGCCTGCCCGATTTCCAGGGAAAACGTATGAAACATGCGTTTGGCGTGGTCTTGACTTTTCTATAAATGTACGATATAATGCTTTCGTATAACTTCAGGGCAGGGTGAAACTCCCGACCGGCGGTAACAGTCCGCGACCATCTTAATCTACGTTATATGCCTTATATTAAGATGCCGATTCGGTGCAATTCCGAAACCGACAGTGAAGCGTATTAAACGCTAAGTCTGGATGGAAGAAGATGATACGCATCTTCGTGCAGTTTGACTGCTTTGCCCTGTTCATCTATGGATACAGGGTTTTTTTTGGCCCTGAAAAAGGAGAACAGATTTATGGAGACAAAAAAAATGGCAACAGTAGTAATGATAAGAGCGGCTCTACTGGGTTCGTTAGGTGCGGTGCTAATGCAATTCAGCGTATCCATACCTATATTCCCCGGCTTTTTATCATTAGATGTAAGCGATCTGCCGGCATTAATAGGTGCCATTACTACAGGGCCGATAACGGCTTTGCTTGCAACTTTTGTTAAAAATGTGGTGGATCCAATCATTTTTGGTACTAACACAGGTGGTATCGGGAATTTCGCAAACTTTATGATGGGTTCTGCCCTCGTGGTTCCAATAGGGATTATATACCAAAAAAGAAAAACGCCGGGAGGCTATTTTTTAGGCGGTATAGTGGGCATACTTGCGATGGTTGTGGTGGCAGCTCTCACAAACTATTTTATACTTATCCCCTTATTCTCAACACTGTTTATGCCAATGGAAACCATTATCGCAATCGCTAATGCAATAAACAGCAATGTTACCGATATATTTACTTTAATAATTTTAGCAATAGTACCCTTTAACCTATTAAAGGGCAGTATAGTGGTTGCATTGGGATATGCAATTTACAGAGCATTAAAACCGGCATTACAGCAACTACAAATAAGGCGTAATGCGTAGTTTAAGCTCCTTCCCTATATAATCACTTATAATTACTCACTTTTTTGGTTGTGTCATAAAACCGTGGGGTTCTACTTGCGTATGACACAACCAAAAAAAGTCTACTCTTCCTCTTGCACATTTGTTTCCATTTTTCTCACTATTAGCTCCTGTATACGCTTTTCGTAAACCCCCCTAACCTTAAACAACACCCCTTCGTGTTCAATTTCCAACTCCTCATCATTTGTTGGTATACGCCCAATCTGCCCTACAACAAAGCCGCCCAGGGTGTCGTATTCTTCCGTTGGCAATGATATGTTCAGCTCCTCGTTAACATACTCCAAATTGGTCGTGCCATGTATAACATAAGTAGAATCGTTTATTTTGTCTATTTCCGGAGTTTCCTCCTCGTCGTATTCGTCAAAAATAGAGCCCATAACCTCTTCTATCAAATCCTCCATCGTTACAATACCCTGTGTCCCCCCGTATTCATCTATTATGATAGAAAAGTGGAATTTGTTCTTTTTCATTTCTTCAAAGAGCTGATTAATTTTTTTAGAGGAGGGCACAAAATAAGGTTCTCGCAAAAGGGGCTGTATGTTTATTTCGTTATTTTGCGGTATTTCTATTATGTGCTGCATCAAATCTTTTATATGTAACACACCAACTATATTGTCTATGTTATCCCTATAAACAGGTATGCGGGAGTGGTTTTCGTTCAACACTTTCATTATGTCTTCGTAGCTGTCTTCTATATCCAGAGATATAATATCTGTCCTGTGGGTTGCGACCTCCTCCGCCGTTTTATCATCAAAGGCAAATATATTTTTTATCATTTCCTTTTCGCCTTCATCTATATTGCCCAAATCGCCGCCTTCGTCTACCATCATTTGAATATCCTCTTCAGTTGCATATTCCGCACCGGTATTCTCCTTTATCTTTAATACCCTCATAATCAAGAGGGAAGATTTTGAAAAAACAAAAGCAAAAGGCGAAAATATCTTGCAAAAAATAACAAGGGGTTTTATCATTATGTATGCTATTTTTTCTGAATAATCCAAAGCTACTTTTTTTGGTATTGTATCTGCAAGAATAATACTAAAATAGCTCAAAACTATTGTAATAACAACTACCGCAATATTTTCTACTGTGGACGGTGATAAAGTGTCATTAAAAGAGAGAATCCAATTGGATATAGGCTGCGAAAACACAATACCACTATAAGTACCAATCAAAAGCCCTAGCACTGTATAGCTAATAGCTATTGTAGGCAAAAATGTATCAGTGTTGTCCAACACATTTTTAATAAGAGCGGCTTTTTTGTCGCCATCCTCTGCCTTGCGGCGTATTTTTAACTTGTTTACAGAAAGCACAGCAAGCTCCGCCCCTGTAAAAATGCCGTTCAAAATTATTAAAAACAAAATAATAAAAATATCTGTTAACATTAATCCTCTCTAATCCTCTCCTTGAGAGCCTGTTCAGAGTCTCCATAGTTTAGCGATTTTTAGGTTAAATAGTCTATATTAACTTTTTAGAAAATTGTGAGCAAGTTCATTTCTTGCCCACACCTTCGATTAACTTTGGTTTAAAAAATGACGAGAAAAAGTTAAGTTGCTATACACTAACTATCTCGTTTTGCAAAAAGCAACCCTTTCACATCCCTTTTTGGCACTTTGCTAAAAAAGTTAATTAGCATTTCCTCCATAAAGGCTACAGATGCTATTATTATGAGTACAGACAAAAGCAGATTTAACTCCACCATTATGTACATTAAGGGAAACAGAAAGAGGGCAAAAGCGGCAAATTTGTTGGCATATGTGTGCAACAATATAATTTCCTTGTGGCGTATATAACCAATAATAATCGCCGAAAACTTCATTCCCAAAACCACGGCTATCATTATCAAAAACATCAAAGATATATCAAGCACAGGTACAATCCTAAACAGCACTACCACGGCAAACAGCAAATCTGCTATTCCATCCAAATTCGCCCCCAAAGATGTGGTGGTGTTTGTACGCCGCGCCAAAGGACCATCTATCATATCGGTAATACCCGCAATCGTGTATATTACCAAAAACTCTAAAGAAAAAGGTACAAGCACCAGCAACGGCAAACACATCAATATCCTCGCCACAGAAAGCACATTGGGTAAATATTTTTTAATCATTCTATGTATCCTCCATTTCTCCTTTTCTGATACGGTTTTTGTGATTAGCATAACGCTCTATAAACCGCATAACAAAAATTTTTATAATAGCAATAACAGGCACAATAAGCAACATGCCCAAAATACCAAACAGACTGCCCGCAATGGTCAAAGACAGCATTACAACAGGTGCGCTAAGTTTTACTCCATGCCCAACAAGCCTTGGCACTATAAACATTGTGTCTATTTGCTGAATAACAATAATGGCGATGGCAGCATACAGGGCGTTTATAGGCTCACCCAAAATAAGCTCAAAACCCACACTTAACACAAAAGCCATAATACCGCCAAAATACGGTATGAGGTTAAAAATAGCAGTTAATATGCCAATTGGAACAGCCATCTCCACACCTATTATGGAAAGGGTAATACCAATAAGAGTCCCCAGTATTATACCATCCAAAATAAGCCCGCGAATATAGCCTGAAAAAACGTGATGTACATCACTTAAAAACACGTTAATAACATGCTTTATTTTTTTAGGTAAAAATATATCGACCAGTCCAGCAATCTGCCGCTTTAACCTTGCCTTGTGGTTCATAAAATAAAACGCAACCACCAACGATATAAAAAAGTTCAAAAACCATGCCCCGGTAGCCACAACAGTTGTAAAAAAAGTGCTTATCCAGCCCAAAACGGACTCCTCTAACAACAACACAAAAGAGGAAATAGATGCAGCCGCCAACTCCAAAATATCCCACTCTGCCAACAGCTCTATTTCGTTTAAATTTACAATGAATACGTTGAGCGTGTCCATGGTGTTGTTGACCATTTGAACCAAACCGTCTATCGCTCCTCCCCCTCCCTCTGCCGGGGTAAAACTGCTTATTAGCAGGCGTATTATTACAAATATCGCAAAAAATATAGTAATATACGTTAACAGTGCCCCTGCAAATCGGGTTTTAAATGGAGGTTTTTCCTTTTTCTTTTTCAGGAAATTTATTTTAATGTTGTTTTTTTGAAGCCAGGGCAAAACCAGGTTCATTTTAAAATTATCATAATATTTTTGGTAAATATCTACAACGGGGTCAAACAAATACGCTATGGTAAAGGCGATAATGAGAGGGGAAAACAGCGAAAGCAACCGCCCCAGCCCATAAAAAATATTGCCTATTATTGCCCAAATATCAGCTATTATGTAACCTACGGCATCTACCAGGCTTATTATTATATAGGTTACAACCAATGTGAAAACCACGTGTAAACATATTTTCAAATAATTTTTATCCCAAGGTAATTTCAATTACGACCTCGCTATATCACTTTTTCAAATATTAATTTATTGCTTCAAGCACTTTCAGCAAAAACTCATACACCCGTTTAGAAGAGGAAATACTAAGTTGCTCCTGGGGTGTATGCAGATTGTAGTTGTTTGGACCAAAAGAAATAATGTCCAAATGGGGCATTTTTGTGCTTAGTATACCGCACTCCAAGCCACCGTGGGTACTGGTTACAAGGGGATCCTTTCCGTATATTTGCTTATACACAGCTACGCAAATATCCCGTAAAGGAGAATCTTCTCTGTATTCCCAGCCATCATAAGAGGATAACGTAATGTACTCCCCATTGCAAACCTCGGCTACATATTGCATCTGCGCTTGCATATAATCTCTAATGCTTAAAATATTGCTACGGGTCAAACAAGATATAGTTACTGTGTTATCTTTTGTGAACACCACACCGATGTTGGAAGAAGCCATTGTGTTACCGGCTTTTGTAGCACTAACAAGCCCTAAAGGAGCTATCATTAACGCCTTTATTATATTTTTGGTGCTAGCCGGAGAAAACGCTTGTTTTAACGTTTCTACCTCTTGAGCATAAACTTTTAGCTCGGGTTCCCATTCCCAATATTCTTTTTTTAGATCCTCTTGCATTTTTTCTATTATTACACTCACAATAGATTTTTTGTCAGCAGGAAAAGACACAAGGGCATATGCCTCTCGCGGAATGGCGTTGTCTTTTGCCCCACCTTCTATATGGGAAAGCAAAATATTATCATTTTCAAAAATTTTGTGTAAGACTCTTGCCAAAACTCTGTTGGAATTAGCAAGACCTTTGTGAATATCACCGCCGGAATGGCCACCTGCCAAGCCCTTAACATGAACTTCACAAGTAATATAATCGGCAGGAATAGGAATATTTCCTGTAGATATTTCTATTGTATGGCGAATACCACCGGAGCAGCTTGTTGTAAACTCCCCTTCTTCGGCGGTATCTAAATTTATCATATATTTGTAATCGGTAAATAACGACGGATCCACTGCCCTTGCACCGCTCATGCCGGACTCTTCGTTTGTGGTGATTAACGCCGCCAGCTTTGGGTGGCTATAGCTTCCATCCAAAATAGCAAGGCTCATCGCCACACCAATGCCGTTATCTGCACCCAGGGTAGTATCCGTTGCTTTTATCAAATCCCCATCTATATACAATTGTAGCGGGTCCTTAGAAAAATCGTGGGTCACACCGGCGTTTTTTTCGCAAACCATATCCATATGGGTTTGCAATATTACTGCCGGAGCGTTTTCGTAACCGGGGCTAGCAGCCTTCGTTATTATTACATTGTTTTCTGTGTCCTGCACAACAGTCAAGTTCCGTTCCTTTGCCCATTTTACAAGCCAGTCAGACACTTGCTTTTCTTCCAAAGAACCTCGGGGTATTGAACTAATTTGCTCAAAAATATAAAAAACAGATTGTGGTTCAAGCGATTTTAATATATTCATAAATGTACCTCTTCCCTACTTTTTTTAAAACCTTCTTAAAGTTAAACTACCATACCTAAACTATACAACAAAATCTTAATTTAAGCAACCCCCCCTTTGTGAGTGTGTAACCAAAAAAAGTTGTTACCCCACTCACACCAGGACATTTTCCATTTGTTTTATTACCAAGAATACTGTATAATGAGGTTATCTTTCTAATCGCAAGATTTTTTCTAATTATAAAGTATCACATAGAGTCACACATCGGGGGTGACATTGAGAGTTTCATAGTTCGCATTAGAATAATATTTCCAACTAAGACTTTTCAGCATTATTCGCACTTAATCCATGAATTTTAAAAGCAGATTTATCAACTTTTTTCCTACGCCCTTATGTTCACGCTTTTGCCCTGAAAATTTCCGTACACAACTATATACAACAAAAAGCAAAGATGTTATAATTATACCGTAAATGAAAAGCTAATTTGCTATAACTTTTCCGCAGTCATAGGGATGTAAAAGGATATAATAAGGATATGAATTGGAGGTAATTTTGTCATTGCAAGAAAATAAGGAAATCATTTTAAACAAAAATTTTAAGGTTCACAACAGAAAAGCGGTTTTGGCTACTATAAGATTTAAAGAGAGAACCTGCGAGGTACTCACCGTACATGATTATCCCGCACGCGTCTACGAGCCATTGGAAAATAAAGAGGACATGTACAAACTAACACGACGAGAATATCTAAAAAAAAGTTTGTTCTTTCCATTGTCAATTTTTATCAGCAAAATTATTGTGCATGATCACACCATTGTCTGCCACTCCAATAGCACAATTCCCTTATCTGAAACGGAGTGGGAAAATTTGCAAAACAGTGGCGTAGATCTTTCTGTTTTAGGGCAAACAGACATATCAAAACTGTCCTTGAGTATAAACAAGTTTTCTCAAAAATCCCTTCCGCTCGGAATAGATTTGACAAAAACTGCTATGACTATAAAAACAAAGCATTTGCACCACTGCTACATGCACATTGGTCTACCACTGACGCTAAAACTAAAAGAACCCCTGCCCAACGAACGCTTATCTTTTTTCGACGAATATGTAGGGTGTAACCGTTATTTTTATGTAAATAGTATACGATACTATGACCCAACGGCAGAATATGATGAAAATGCACAAACTTATAACGAAACACTCCCGGCAGACAAAAAAATTAGTGATGCAGAATTAGCTCAAAACAGAGAAATATTTATAAATACCCTAGCAGAGCAGTTCCCGGCAGACGCCGATGTTTATTTACTGGAATATGAATCGGAAGACAATATGGATCTCATGTTTTATGAAAGTGGTTATCTAAACAAAAAAGTCAACGACTCGGATTCTTTTTCTAGTTTTTGGATGGCACTTTATCCACAAGATACGGAAGCTCCAAATGGTTTTCGTCCTAGACAGTGCCACATAGCCCTGCCTAAAAACACCCCTGCTGAATTATCAATAGAGCTTTTTTCGGGGCGTATAGAACTAGATGGGGAAACTATAGAATTATGACAAAAATGATAGAAATTGAAAATTTACAAAAAAATTATGGCGATATAGCCGCAGTAAAGAACGTTAATATATCCGTTAACGAAGGTGTTCTTTTTGCTTTTTTAGGTACAAACGGTGCCGGAAAAACGACAACGATAGATATACTAAACACATTTTTAAAACCAAACGGCGGCAGAGTAGTTATAAACGGGTATGAGCTAGGTAAACAAGATGATAAAATACGCAGTTCCATCGGCATGGTGTTTCAGCATACGTACTTGGATTGGCAACTGACTGTCGAGGAGAATTTGAGATACCGTGCAGGGTTTTATAAGATTAATATAAAAGAAGCAGTGGACAGAGTAGTAAAAATTTGCAACCTTTCCGATATTATAAACAGGCGATTTGAAAACCTAAGCGGAGGGCAAAAACGGCGTGCAGAGGTTGCCCGCGCTCTGCTAAACACGCCCCGACTTCTTTTTTTGGACGAACCCACAACGGGGCTGGACCCACAAGCCAGGGCAGACCTTTGGGCTACCCTTCGTAACCTACAAAAAGAAGGGATGACAATATTTTTAACAACGCATTATATGGAAGAAGCGGCAGATGCGGACTATATCTCTATAATAAAAAAGGGAGAAATAATCACCGAAGGCACACCGACGTATTTGCGTGAAAAATATACAAAAGACAAGCTAATAGTAAATCACACAAACGACAAAACAGAGGTTTTGAACCTAGACAGCAAACAAGCGCTGGAATACTTGAACTCTTTGACAACCATGCAAAGTTTTGAGTATGTGCGGGGTACTTTAGACGATATGTTTATGGAGGTTAACAAGGATGATACACTTAGCTAAACGAAATATCAGAATATTTTTTCGTGACCGTGCAAGGGTGTTTTTTTCCTGCCTTTCCATACTTATAGTTATCGGCATCTATTTTTTGTTTTTGGGTAATGCCCTACAAACAGACCAAACCCCTGCCTCGATGGTAGATGCGTGGATGATAGCGGGTATAATGGCTATTTCCCCGCTAACAGTCAGTGTCGGAACTCTCGGGTCTATGGTTTACGACCGCCACACAAAAATCTTTCGTGATTTTTATATCAGCCCGCTAAAAAGACGTGAAATTGTTTGCAGTTATATACTTAGCACAGTTTTTATATGTTTTACAATTAGTTTGATTGGTTTTGGTGCTATGCAAATTTTTGTGGGAGGGTTTGCTACTGCCACAGAATATCTTATGGTGCTTGGGCTTATTGTTCTTACATCCCTTGCCAGCACTGCCATCATGTTATTTATTGCAAGCCTTTTCAAAAGCTACAATGCGTATGGTGCCGTTACCTCTGTTGTTGGTGTCCTTACCGGGTTTTTGGCAGGAGCTTTTATGCCGATTGGTAACTTCCCTGCCGGGGTGCGGTTCATTGTCTTTTTGTTTCCGATAAGCCACGCTGCCGCACTGTTTAGACAAGTTATTGTTCCAGGTGTCAATCACATCCCGGCAGAATACCAGACTCACCTAGGCATTCACCTTTCCTTTGGCGGATCTGTTGTAGAGCCTTGGGTAAATATTGCTGTTTTGGTGGGGACACTTGTGGTATTTAGCGCACTTGCAGTATGGTCTGTTTCAAAAAAGGAGAATTAAAGAGGTTACTAATGGATCAGTTTTCACGTACGCAAATGCTTTTTGGCAAAGAGGGGATGAAGCGGCTTTTTTGCAGTCATGTGGCAGTTTTTGGCGTTGGTGGAGTAGGAGGATTTGCAATAGAGGGCCTGGCTCGTAGCGGAGTCGGCAAAATATCTATTTTTGACGACGACAATATTTGCCTGACAAATATTAATCGACAGATAATGGCAACTAGCCAAAATGTTGGTAACAACAAAGTAGACGAAATGAAACTGCGTGTTATGAGCATAAACCCAAAGGCAACTGTAAATGCCCATCTGTGCTTTTACGACAAAGATACACATGTTGATTTAACCCAATATGATTATATAATAGATGCTGTAGATACAGTGAGTTCTAAATTGCTGTTGGTAGAGCGTGCAAAAGATTGTGCTGTGCCAATAATAAGCTGTATGGGAACAGGCAACAAACTAGACCCTACCAGGTTTTTGGTTGCTGATATTTTTGAAACAAAAATTTGCCCATTAGCAAAAGTTATGAGAAAAGAGTTGCGTCGCCGTGGTATAAAAGAGCTAAAAGTAGTATATTCTCAAGAGTTGCCAATGGAGCCGGACGACAACCAAGGAGAGCTAAGTTGCAAACGCAACTGTATTTGCCCCCAGGGAGCGGCGGCACACTGCACATTTCGCCGCCAAGTGCCGGGTAGCGTTTCCTTTGTGCCTTCTGTCGCCGGAATGATTCTTGCAGGAGAGGTAATAAAGCAAATATTAGACAAGCTCTAAAAGGGGGAAAATATGTCCGACGATAGATTTCGTGTCACATCCACAATGCGTGATTTAAATCAAAAGCTAAAAATAAAAATAGAAGATGATAAGGCAGAAAAAATATACTGGTACATAAAATTTAATTTGGTGCTTGACAAAGCCAGCGTAACGAATAAGACAATGCACGTTATGGATACAGAAGGGTATATAATGCGTACATATATTGCTTACGATACATACCGCAATCTTATCGTTGTATCCCCAATGGACACATATGTGGAAAACAAATATTATATTTTGAGCATATCTACGGAGGTAAGGAGCGAAAAGGGGCAAAACCTGAGAAGAGCAATACATATTATGTTTATGCTGATAAACAACAGAATATCTCGTTATGAGATTTTGAGAGCCACCGCAAAGCTACCGGATCCGCGACCGCGACCGGAAAATTATGACCATGTTGTGAAAGGGTTGCAAATTGCTGCTGCTACTGTTGCTGCTACAGCCGCCGCTGCCGCTGTTGCCACCCCACCTCCGGGTCCCACCCAAAGAGAGGCAGATCCGCCCCCGCCGGTAGATCCACCAAAACCCACGCTCCCCATGCAAAGCCTAAATCTCAAACTGGGTATGGTGATTGCTTCACTTCCCATTTTGGGTATTGGTTTTTTCACAAACTTTGTACCTATGTTTTTTCTTGGAGTTCTAATGTTTGTTTTGGGGTTATTTATAATGGTTAGAGAACTCATTAAAATCAAGTCTAAAATTTACTATAATTTAGGTGCTTATCGATTTAACAAAGAAAAGTATGGAAAATCCATGCAATTGCTGGAGAAATCTTATAATATAGACCGCAACAACTACGCAAGAAATGCTCTGCGTAAAGTACGGCACTATGTTTAAGCTGTTTGAGTTTAATCTTCAAATTACTTTTCTTACAATTTTGTTTCATTTTATCTTTGTGAGTTTATTTTGTGATATAATCTTATTAGTAAAATAAATTACACGGAGGGCTATTAAAAAATGAGTTGTATTATTAAAAAATTTGAAAAAAGTGCAAAAAAATATTGTGGAGTTTTTGTTATAATGTCTATATTGGTTTTGCAGGGCAGTAGTATGTTCGATCCCCCTGTTATAGACGACGAAGATGACGAAGCGGCGTATTATACGACATTGCCGGTGATAGAAGATGGCTATTACGGTTCTTATGACCATTACGGCTATTATGGTTATTATGCAGATGTTCAGCAGATACCTGCTGCCATACTGCCACCACTCCTGCCCACAACACCGCCGTCATACCAATGGGTCCAGGGTACGAGCTACATTACTCCCAGAGATCTTTACGGCACAACCATAACAGACGTTACACCATTTTACGAAAACAACGGCTTTGCTATACAGGCAACATCTCCCATAAGCTACGCAGAACACTTTGTGTTGGACAACAGAATTGTTATAGATATACACAATTCTGTGCCTTATGCCGATATGGCATTTTACGGTATTTCAGACCTGGTTTACGGAGTGCGGATGGCACGCCAAAATGGCTTTACCAGAGTAGTTTTCGATATGGAGTTTGTGTCAAATTACAATATTAGACTCAACTATGATCGGACCAGGTTATATATAGAATTTATAACCAATAACATTAGCTATATCTCTTTTCACTCTACATACTACAACGATTATATTGTAATTGTGGGGGAAACGATGCCACCTGCTTTTAATATCGCTCAATTTTTGCAATACACATTAACGGTTACCATACCTTCGGCTATTTTTGAGCATCAATTACAAAATTATACATTCGAAGGCAACTTTTTTAGTCATATACAAGCTCAACAAGTCGATAGCAATGTAGAAGTAGTTGCACAATTGCTAAGCGACATTAGCTATACATACACAATTTTCGGCAATATGCTGACTATAGTTATAGGACCGCCTACCCACAGGAACATTACCTTTAACAGGGCAGATTCTACAATAGCACTTCACAATAGCGAAGAAGTGAACGTAACTTTGGAAAATATTATGGTATACCATTACTATCGAGATTTGCGTCATGTATTTATCTTGGATGGTGATTACTCTGACCATTTCGGTTACGGTACCATACAATTTTTCAGCCCCTACTCCACTTATATAGATATTGTTACGTATCAGGGTTTTACCAGCATTATAGTCAGTGGTGCAAATATCGCTTTTGCAGAGATTGGCGAAGGGATATATAGCGAGCCAGGCGAGGGATATTATGAACCAGCCTATACCACAGACGCATATGGATATGCACAGGACGGTATCACTATCCGAACATTTTCCCCAAGAGAGGTGTATGACTATATAGTTATGCTAGATCCGGGACACGGTGGTGAGGATCCCGGGGCGATCCATTTTGGATACCACGAGGCAGATTTGGTGCTTATCATATCTAACATGGTATATGATATGTTACGACAAAACCCACGTGTTGGAGTATTTGCTACTCGTGAAGTGGATGAGTTTGTACCATTGGTTAACAGAGCATTTTTAGCAAATAATGTGGCAGATCTGTTTGTGTCCATCCACATGAACGCTTTTTATACGACCATACCCCATGGGACAGAAGTATACTTTTGGCCGAATTATACGGAATACCGTTTTAATATAACCCGAGAGCAGACAGCCGAAATTTTTCAAGATAACTTGTTGGCAGATTTGCACACATTTGACAGAGGTGTACGCAGGGCCAATTTTACAGTGCTACGCTACACCGAAATGCCCTCCGTTTTGCTGGAGCTAGGTTTTATGTCTAACCCAACAGATATGCAAATGTTATCAAATCCATATATGCACACAGTTATGGCACAGAGCATATACCGCTCAATAATAGATGTGTTTGAAGTTTATACACCACCCCGACAGAATTAAAACCGGGTTAAAAAAATAAGCAAAAACGTTGCAATTTTTATAAATTGCAACGTTTTTATTGTATTATAAATATTCGTATTTGATTGCTATACTCAGCGTCGTGCAAACGCTAAACACGATAAAGAAAGTTTTGAATATTGCACTGTTAAAACTAGGAAAGGAAAAAGAGAGGCTCGGAAAGCTCATGCCGCAGCCAAAGCAGCCAAAGGGGAAAGTCTAAACGGCTTTTTAAACAGAGCTATAGATGAAACTGTAGCTAGAGATAACAAAGGTGATATAAATGCGTAAACCTAAGATATACCTAGAAACAACAATGTTTAACTACTACTTTGATACAGAAAGGGAAGCACATGCTTCAACTGTAAAGCTGTTTGAAGAAATAAAAGCGGGGAAGTATGATGCTTTCACTTCCTTCTATGTAACAGATGAAATAGAAATGGCGAGTAACCCTAAAAAATCAAATATGCTTGCTTTAATTGACAAATATAATATAAAGATTTTAAAAGCTAGTGAAGAAGCAAGACAATTAGCGGATATTTATGTTAATGAGTCTGTTATTCCTGTGAAATATCGCTATGATGGTTTACACATAGCTGTTGCAACGGTAAATAACATGCAATATATATTTAGCTTGAATTTCAGACATATTAATAAATTAAAAACAAAAGCTATGACGGGCATTATCAATATTAGAGAGGGTTACAGCCCAATAACTATTGCAAGTCCCATGGAGGTATAAAGATATGTATGAAACAACCCATTGTGAAACTGAAATTGAGGCTATTAGGTTAAAATTGTATGAAGAAACCAAACATATGACACCGGAAGAGCATACAAAATGGAGTAATCAACGTGGCCAAAAACTCGCCGCTGAGTTCGGGTTCACCATAGTACCCTCTACTGATATGCGGGGAGCGGAAAGGGACAGAAGCGGAGAAAAATAATACAGAAATATAAATATTATATTCTACAATAGCAACAATAGCACAAACAAGCCTTTTTCGATGCTTCAAACACTAAAAAAGGCTTGTTTTTAAGGTTTTTAAAATTCCCATGATTTTACATTCGGCAAAAAAACGGCACAAAAGAGTCTCACATAGAGTGTGACATAAAGAGTTTCATAGTTCGCATTAGAAAAGTATCTTTAAAAGCAATTTCTAAAGACTCAACCAAGAATTTCCGCCATTTCCCCCCTTGATCCATAATCTTAAAAACAGGTCTGTCAACTTTTTTTGCTACACTAAATTTATTGATTTTAATCTTCATTTTCATTATACCAACAAGATTGGAATGTTCTAAAACCCACTATCAAGCGGGCTTTAGTAGTGTCTTTTGTGGGCAAGTGCGAAATTTGTGGCTAAATAGCCCTTTGACGCTATATACCTCTTGGTATATAATATACTTGCAGGTATATAAAATATTAAGTGCTTATGCACAGGAGGGGCTAATCATGGAAAATAAGCTGCAAAGTGAAACCGCTTATCTGTTTTCGCCAAATATCAACGTATGCTTTAGTGTTAATATCAAGCACGGTTTTACTGTCGAATCAATTCAAATGGCGATAGATATTGTGGTCAAGCGCCACCCTATCCTTTTAACAACCATTAGAGCAAATAATAACGGCGAATGGTTTTATGACAGCGGTGGCAAGGTTGATGTCCAATTTCTGAACGAAAAGACTACGTTGACTGATTGGTACGCAAAAAATGACTGTATTCCGTTTCAGTGGGATAAGGGGCTTATTAAAATAGGCGTTTTTGTAGAAAGCGATTCTACCGACATAATGATATTAGGGCATCACATCCTCGGTGACGGTTTGGGCTATTTGAATCTAATCCGAGATATTTTGTCCGCTTTAGATGGCAAATCCTTTGATAAAGCGAGCGTGTTGCCTAAAGAAAATTTTGTTAAGGATTCGGGAAAAGCCGGATTATTGATGAAATTGTTCGCAAAGTCATTAAACAAGAAGTGGGGCAAGACAGGAAAACGATTCACCTATAACGAGTACACCGAGCTTTTCCATGGTTACCGCAAAGAACTCCCGCCCGGTTTATATTTAAACAACATAGAATCTGTTGACACAATTCGTGCTACTTGCCAAAAAGCCAGGTTGACGGTAAATGAGATTTTTGCGGCAGCGTTTGTATTCGCACTAAATAGGTTGGGGCAAAAAGAAGTGAGGCTTGGCTGTGCAGCAAGCACACGTAGCGAAATGTACCACGACGTTTCAGACGCAATGGGAAACTTCACCACAGGCATTGCTACAGTCGTTGCTTCGCCGGAAGAAGTGCCTGCGAGATTGCGTGAAAAGCTAAAAAAGCCCAAATATCGCTATCAAGTAATACATCTGCTAAGTTTACTTGACCCTTCTCTAATCTCATCGGCACCGTTCGCCGCCTATGGAGATTATGATAATATAGCGGCGAAAAAGCTCGCCACAACATTGGGCGAACAACGCACAAACAAATCCTTTGGCATTTCAAACCTTGGGGTTCAGACACCGGGCGACTATTCATTCGGGGTAAGCGTTCAGTTTATTTGCCCCGCTTTCCCGCAGAATTTCTTAACAGTGGGACTGATAACGATTGATAACACGGCGAAGTTTGCCCTTCGCTACAGCACATCAGATTTATCCGAGAATCAAGCCATTACCCTCTTTGATGATGCTAAAGAATATCTCGCCAAATTTATTAAGGATGGCAAGATATGAAAAACAACAGCAGAAACGACATTCTAAAATGGGCATTGACTTTGTTTTCGCAAAAGGGCTACGAAAGCACAAGCCCTAATGAAATAGTTGAAGCGGTCGGAATCACCAAGCCTACGCTATATTATTTTTTCGGTGATAAAGAGGGCTTGCTAGACAGCCTGTTAAGCGAAAACTACACTAAACTAAATGAAACGTTAGACCGGTTGTGTACTTATGTACCCGACCCCGAAAATTACGCAAATGACGTTAATCCGCTTTTGATACGTGTAACAAAAGGGATTTTTGAATTTGCAGTCGCAAACAAAGAGTTTTATATGCTCAACATTTCACTTAACTCCGCTCCAATAGCATCAAAGTCAGCGGTAATTGCCGAAAAATACAGCTGTCGGCAACATGAAACGCTAACACAAATGTTCGCAAGCATTTCAGCCATACACAAAAATCTGGAAGGAAAAGAGGAGGCGCTTGCGTTTAGATTCATCTCTTTGCTTAATGCCCATATTATTTTGTGGTTTAGAGGTAAAGGCGATTTATCAGATACAGTCGCTGAATCTATTGTAAAAGGCTTCATGCATGGAATCTTTTCATGAGTAAACCACAACATCAACCCATAATCTTACAAAGCAGTACATCAGCAGCAATAAGGTATAAAGCAAGTAGAAAGACGATGTATAAATTGGTTAATAGGTGCGATGGAAGTATATAGAGTTTAAAAGATAAAAAATACTGTGTTTATATATTTATTGACAATGCAAATATAGGTGTGATAAATAAAATAGCTTTAACAGGGGTTTTAGGTAAAATTATATTTTTGCCTTTAGCAATATTAATGACCCTTAATTTCGTGGTTTTAAGGAGGTGTTTTTTACGATGGGAGTCGCTATTTTTACTGGCAGTTTGGGCATTATATGCTTTACGATTGCTTTGTTAAGTTTTTTTTGTAAAGGGAAAATTATAACCAACCCATGGCTTTGGTTATCACAAGAAGAGCGGGAGCTTAAACTTGCAAAAGTAGGCAAAAAAGCTGTATACAGACAGCAGGCAATTACGTTTTTATTATGTGGCTTACTTATGGTTTTTATAATGTGGGAATCCTTTGGACCACCTGAGCATTTTAATTGGATTGCTTTTTGGGGGTTGATTGCGGTTTCGGTAGTATATGCTATATGGAGCAGTGTTCAAATGAGCAAAAAATTTTAAACGAAAGGCAACCCAAAAAAACCAGTGAGTTTATTTTGAGAGTAGTTGAGAGTAATATTAAGGGCGTGTCCCGCATCTCTATACAGCAAATTAACTTTTCGTTGCCCTTTTTAAAATGAAATTAAGTGGAATAGCTTCCTAAATTCAACAGTTTTAGTATGAATTTAAAGGGCTAATTTAAAACGGAACTGCTATACCATGCCCGCTTGGAGAGGTTTTGAGGCTTGGTGAAAATTGATTTCCGTGTTTGCTACATTCTTTATCTTGATTAATTTTTGTGACCATGCTATAATCAGAACAAGCAAAATTAGAGAAAAAAGCTTTTGATACTGTTCTTTCGATTTTTGAGGGATAACTTATGACTATAAAAATAGAAAACCTTGGAAAAATTAAAATAGCCAATATAGATATAAAAGGCATAGCCGTTATAGCGGGGTTAAACAATACTGGCAAAAGTACAGTAAGTAAAACTCTATTTTGTGTTATTAATAATTTTTATAATACAAATAAAACTATAGAAACTATTAAAAAAACGATGTTTCATAGAGAGATAAGGAGGCTTAATCTCAGAATCATTGAATCGAATAAATCATTTTATTATTTTGGCTATGATACATATTCAGAGGCACTTGATGCCCCCAATAAAATATACAGTTTGTTTAACAAAGGGTCTACTCTTACAAAAGAAACCTTATGGGAGTATATACAAAGCGATGCACCTAAGTTTGAAAGTGGTACACTGGAGATAGGTAATGAAAATAGCTTGTATACATGCGTGTCAGAATTGACGAAAATATATGAATTATCTGACGTTTTTTTGCTTTCTGAAAATCTTTCGACATATTTAAACCACGAATTTGCACAGCAGATAAATAATATATATTTGCCTGATTGTATTGCGAAGATAAACTTTAATACAGGGAAATCTGATACAGAGATTACGATAAACGACAATAATGTTCAAAACATTTCAACTGTAATTGACACTGAAAAACAAGCTATTTACATAGATACCCCTTATGTTTTGGACAGCATATATCCAGGGTATGCGGAAGCCCGTTTTTTTACAAACAAATTTTCGCATAGAGAGTTGCTTACCGACTTTCTCAATAACAGTAAAAACCCTAACGTTGGAGAAACGCTATTTTTGAAAAATAGGCTTGATAAAGTTTTTCAGAAATTGCAAGAAGTAATACCGGGTAAAATTTTGCAACAAACAAACCATTTTTTCTACATGGAAAAAAAGGGATCTTCTGAAGGTATAAAATTGAAAAATTTGTCATCCGGCTTAAAAACTTTTGCTATGTTCAAAAAACTACTGGACAATGGCTCCCTTGAAGAAGGCGGAACACTGATATTGGACGAACCTGAAGTGCATCTGCACCCAGAGTGGCAACTGGTTTTTGCAGAGGTTATTGTTTTACTTCAAAAAGAGCTAGGTATGCATATACTTATAAACACTCATAGCCCTTATTTTTTAGATGCACTTGATGTGTATTCTAAAAAGCATAACATATGTGAAATAACTAAATACTATTTGGCGGAAGAAGCTGATAATGGTGTTGAAATACATAACGTTACAGGAAATTTAGAGCAAATATACAAAAAAATGGCCGCCCCATTGCAGAAGCTAGATAACGGGGGTGAATAAATTTGGTTGATTTCAAAAAAACTTTAATGGACATTTCGTTTGATGATGCCAACAAGGAATATTTGAGCAACTCTAAATTAGAAGTTATACACTTCGATTATCTTACTGAAAAACACATAGCAGGGTTAGGTTGTTCGGAAAAAATCTCATCAACAGATGCTTTGTTTTGTTGTAATCTTAAAAACGAAAATTATTTAATAGAATTTAAAAACGGCAAAATAGCCAGAGATGAAAAAGAAAACAAGGCGATTAAAAAAAATCTGGCAGCCAAAATTGTTTATAGTCTTTTGACGTATATGCAGCTGTTTAAAAAAGATTTGTCTCATGTTAAAGAGCACCTAATATACATATTAGTGTACAATGAGGAAAAAAACAAAGCAAATCAAAAAACCAGAACTTCTGTTTCAGAATCATTAAATAGTCATAAGTTTTGGATGGAGGATAGAGCTAAAATAGGAATCGCTGGAATCAAGGCTAATTTAAATGATTTTGAAAAATTGTATTTTAAAAAGGTTTACACAATAACAGAAACGGAATTTCAAACACAGTTTGTTGATATATGGGAAAACACATCGTTTTGCACTTTACAAGTTTCTTGTGCTGATTGATATTTTCTTCTGTAATAAACGCAAAAGCCCCCTATTCTTTGCATTTTACAAAGGCTATAGGGGGTGTTTTAAGCTTTATATATAACATGCAATATTTCCTCACATGTGCCGGTGAAAATTGATTTCCGTGATTTTTTACCGAAACCTATTGACAAATAATATAGTCTTGAGTTATAATAGTAATAAATCAAGACTGTCCAATATTGGACTGTCAACAGGAGGAGATTATGCCAAAAAATCACATTAAGAACACCAAACATGCAACTGTTTTCAAAGCCGCAAAAGAGCAATCCAACAAGGCGGCCGAAAGTATCACAAAAACCCCGACATGGAAACACCTTCTGAAATTCTCATTCCCAACAATTATATCTATGTTGATAATGGGTACATTCGGAATAGTGAACGGCATTTTTGTTTCAAGGCTTATTAACCCTATAGCGTTAGCTGCCGTAAGCGTTGTTTTTCCGTTCCTTTCGTTTGCACTTGCTATCGGCTTTATGCTGGGCGTGGGCGGCAATGCCATGATTGCAAAGAAAATCGGAGAAGGGAAAGAAAAAGAAGGCAGGCAAAATTTTAGCCTTATCACACTTGTGGCGGTAATAGTGGCGGGCGTTGCCATGCTTGTTGGGCTGCTATTCCCCGACTTGATCCTTAACATTTTGGGTGTTGATGATTTTGTCCGTGGCATGGCATTAGACTATTTAAGACCGCTTTTGTGGTTCATGCCAACCACAATACTCGGCATTATTTTCCAACAATTCTTGATTACGGTTGGCAAGGCACACTATGGGGCAATAACAGCCTTGTTAGGCGGCATTACAAGCACGGCGTTAAACTTTGTATTCATTTACTTGCTGGATATGGGTATGCAAGGTGCGGCTCTTGCAACAAGCATCGGATACACTCTCCCCGCAATTGTGGGTTTAGGATACTTTACATTCATTAGAAGCGGCAAGTTATATTTTGTCATGCCAAGACTTGATTTTCGGGCATTGGGCAGAACTTGTATAAATGGTGCTTCTGAAATGGTTACAATGCTTGCGGGGAGCATTACGGCTGTGCTGATGAATAACATTCTGCTAGACTTAGGCGGTGCAGAAGCACAGGCAGCAGCAGGTATAATGTTCGCAGGTTTGGGGATATTCTCAGCTCTGTTTGTAGGCTATTCCTCAGGGGTTGCGCCAATAATCAGTTACAATTTCGGCAAAGGCGATACAGACAATCTAAAGAAAGTATTCTCTAACAGCTTGCGATTGATAGGCGTTTTATCAACACTTGCAATGGCCTTGGCATTCATCTTTACGGACTTGCTTATCAGCATTTATGATGTGCCTGTAGGTATACCCATGCACGAGATGGCAAGAACAGGGTTTAGAATTTTAGCCGCCGGGTTTGTACTTATGGGCTTTAACTCCTTTGCATCAATGTTCTTTACTGCACTAAACAACGGAGTGGTGTCCTCGATACTCTCCCTGTTCAGAACACTAATCTTCGTTTTCATTACATTTTTGACCCTGCCGGTAATCTTTGGCCTAAACGGTGCTTGGGCGGCAATTCCGGCGGCAGAGGTTTTAGCAATTATTATGACCGTGCTTTTCTTCAAAGTGATGAAGAAAAAATATAAGTATGCGTAAGAAAGGGGTAAAATATGGACAACGATACTAAAAAAGCGTTATTTTCCGCACTAAAGGAAACGTGGCACAAGATGAATAGCCAATTTGACCTTTATGCAAAAGCGGTGGGAGTGAATTTTACAACTATTATTATCTTGCAATTTTTGTACGAGGCAACGGAAATTTATACCCAAAAAGACATATGTGAAAAACTTGGCCTGCCAAAGCAGCTTGTAAATGCCATAATAAAATCTTTTTGGGAGCAAGGGTTTGTAAAGCTAAAAGAAGCCAAAGACCGAAGAAATAAGGATATACTTATAACAGACAAAGGGAAAGAGTATGCCGTATCGGTACTGAAACCCCTAGAAGATGCCGAATCTGCCGCATGGGATAACTTCACCGATGAAGAATTGACTGCGTTTGTCAGAGTATTGGAAAAGTATGTAGTGTCATTTGAGAGGGAGCTAAAAGAGCTTAAATAGCTTTGTTTACTCGTCGGAATTGTAAGAAACAAAATCCACAAGATGATGTTGGCAAAACAGCTAACCCCTTTCAATTATCGGCTAATTACTTCTCGAATCGTTCAAACCAAAAGAAAATTTACATTAATCTTGCTATATTTAAAAAAATGCTGTATAATTTTGAAAAGATATTGATGTTAAAAAAATAAGGTTTTGTGCATATTACTAATTTCAAAAACCAAGGGTGAAAAATGAACCAAATTAGCCTAAATGAAGGGCAACGTTGTGCAAAATTCCATAAAGAAGGGCCAATGATGGTTATAGCAGGACCCGGCAGTGGAAAAACAACTGTAATTACTCACAGAGTAAAGTATTTGATAGAAAATGGTATAGACCCCAACAACATTTTAGTAATAACCTATACAAAAGCAGCCGCAACTCACATGGAACAACGTTATACAACCATTGGAGGGAAAGGCAATGTTACATTTTCTACATTTCACAGTCTTTTTTTTAGGATATTGCGCCGACACACAAACATTACTACCAACAATTTATTAATAGAAGATGCACGCACGGCAGTGCTAAAGTCTATACTAAAAGACCTTGATATAGACTGGGATGAAGAAACATTACAATCTGTATCATTAGAAATATCCCTAATAAACAACGACTTGTTGGACATAGATTTTTATAAGTCTTTGGCTATACAAGAAGCCGAGTTTAGGGTACTTTTTAAAACGTACAAAACCTATAAAGAAGAACATGACAAAATAGATTTTGATGACATGTTAACAAAATGTTATGATTTACTTCTTTCCGACGAAAAAATTAAAGTGCAATGGCAACAAAAGTATAAGTATATAATGATAGACGAGTTCCAAGATATTAACAAAATACAATATCACTTAATTAAATTATTGTGCGAAACAAACAAAAATATTTATATAGTAGGTGATGATGACCAAAGTATTTACAAATTTAGAGGTGCAAGGCCTCAGTTTTTGTTGAATTTTCCAAAAGATTTTGAAGGCACTGCCACCGCCGTGTTGGATATAAATTATCGCAGCAGTGATCAAATTATAAAACTATCTAACAATATAATTAAGCACAATGACCTGCGATACAAAAAAATTATAAAAGGCACAAACCGCCAAGGGGATTTCCCTATTTTAATAAAAACGGAGAATATAGACCAAGAAGCTGTCTACATAGCCAAAAAAATACGCCAACTAAATATCGAGTTAGATGAAATATGTGTGGTTTACCGAACCAATATACAATCTCGTGCCTTGATAGACGCTTTTTCCATATTAAATATACCCTATAAGTCAAAAGAGGAAATGCCCGTTATATATGAGCATTTCGTTGCAAAAGATATACTTGCATACTTGCAACTGGCTCTTGACAAAAATAACAATGATGCTTTGGAGCGGATAGTGAACAAGCCAAAACGCTATATAAACAAAGGGATTATTGCAAATTTAAAAGGGAAACCCTGTTTAATTGACGAATTGTGTAAAAGCCGCCATATCAAACATTGGCAAAGAAAGCCCATAGAGGAGCTGGTTTTTCATCTTTCTAAATTGAAGAAGATGAGTCCCGTTTCTTCTATCAAATATATAAGAAAAGTTATAGACTACAATAGTTATATAAAAGAATACGCTGCTTTCAAAAAAATAGGGCATAAAGGCTTATATGAGGTTTTAAGTGAGCTTACAGAATCTTCTAAAAATTTTAAAACTGTACAAGATTTTCTTACTCATGCAGAAAATTTTGTTAAAAATAAAAACAACCAACAAGACACCGGTGTGCAGCTTAGCACAATGCACGGTGTAAAGGGGCTTGAATATAAAGTGGTTTTTGTAATATCCTGTGTAGAAAGCCTCATCCCTCATGAGAGGAGTCACACAAAAGAAGATATAGAAGAAGAAAGGCGATTGTTTTACGTGGCAGTGACCAGAGCAAAAGACATGTTGTATCTGTCTATCGTTAAAACACGTTACGAAGAAGAGGTAAAACCTACAAGATTTTTATCTCATTCACTAAATTTGTAGTTATATGGTGGTTGGTTGTAAATTTACGCCAACCACAGCATAATTAACATAGCTAATGATAACTAATAATATTGTTTATATCAAACCCTGTTTTGGAAAGGTATGGTGAAAAATGAGCAGTCCACACAAGAAAAGACGTTGGGCAAAAATAATAGCTATAGCTTTAGTAGTTATAATGCTAGGAGGTCCAATGATAGGCTTTATAATAGCACTGTTTGCGTAAGTATTGCAACCGGAGGTTATAGCACTTTTCCCTGAAACCAACAAAAGTGCTAAATTGTGATACTTGTTGCAAAAACACAAACATATAGAAAAGGAGGTCTAAAGTGAACGAAGACGAATTAAGAGAAGCATTGGATGAACTTGGACTGGAAGGACAGGAAGAACAAAACGAATCGGAAGCAAGCAATGCTTCCCTTGAAACGGAAGGGGGGGAAGACGGGGAAGATGCCGAAGATTTGTTGGGGCAATTGGAAAACGCATTAATGCTCGACAATGACGAAGCAATGGCAGACATCATGAATGAGCTTACCGGAAGAACGACGGAAGAAGAAGCCGATATTGCAGAAGATGTTGTCGCCCAAGAACCTTTGGAAGAAAACGTTGCAGCAGAAGAAACTTTGGCTGAAGATGTGTTAACGCAAGAAGAACCACCACAGGAAGAACCGGCTCAAGAAGTAGCAGATGCTACAGCCGATGTAGCCGATACTGTTTCAGCAGAAGAGGAACAGGATCCTTATGATAGTAACCAACCTCTGACAGATGAAGATCTGGCTGCTATTTTGCGTGAGCTGGGTGCAGATACAGACGACCCCGTTATAGAGAGTATGTCGGCAACCTCAAACCTAGACACACCACCGTTGGAGCAAGAAGCAGACGCTGAACCGGATCTATCTGAACAAGAGCAGCCACCGGAGCAGCCGAGTCTTGAAGATCTTGAGCCTCCCAAAACATCAAAATTTAAAGTCCCAAATTTGGATCGCATGAACAAATTTGCAACCAAAAAAGTTGCCATTAGTTTGGCTGCTGCCATTTTGATATTTTCGGTAATTGGCGTTGTTGCCGCCATGGTACTCACACCAACATTGCCACCTTTAGACATGGCAGAAGAAGGTCAAAGACCAATAGTGGTTAGCCAAGGAACTATAGGTGCCGGTGGTGCAAACTTCATATTTGTATCTGAACAAAGAGGCACGGGTAGCAGTAACTTCTTTATGTCACGCATGTTAATAGACCACTTTGCTACTGTGTTCTATTTTGGTAACACAATATCATGGGAAAACTATGCTGTACAGTTAATTGACGATCAAGGCAGACAATACCCTCTCTCCATCAGACATTTCAGACATGCTGTAGGCGACAGGCTTTCCTTTGAGCCAATCCATACAGATGCCCGCGGGGTTCTGCTAACTATAGTCAATATACACACAGGAGATGAGGTTGCGTTTCCAATAGAGTTCTATGGTATATTGCACCGTATGCCGTCGTTCCACTTAAACACCCGCCATAGCAGTATACTGGGCGAATCCGTCCTGACCGTAACCGGAGGCAGGTTTGCAGCGAGCGGCAGCAGTGTTTTTTACGAATTGGTATACGACTATAGCGGCTTTAGTTTTGAAAACATATTTTTAAACCAAGGGGTCTCCGCTCACGCTTTCTATGATCACCAAACTTTTGATATAGGAGACAACCGTATTTTGGGACGCATCGACTTCGAACCAATCGGCACCGGTGGGATCGATCTTAACCTTATGTTTTCCAACACATTTATTACATACTCAATAAACCAAAGCATGAATGTGCAAGGGCTTTTGGCAAACATAATAGAAAACCAAATACGCATGCCTATTGGCCAAAACACACTTGTGTTGGAACGGTTGGGCAGGTTTGGTGCCGACTTCATTCTGGTGTTGCACGGTATGGACTACGAGGGTATGCGGCAAGAAACACGCATAGATGCCACTTTGCACGTAACCGATTCAACGGGACACAGTGTGTCGCTTAATGCAAATGTCACTTCGGGACCGTTCGGAACAGATGTAATGTTCCCGGTAACGGCAACCCCACCGGGTACATCTTTAGAAAGCGTTGTTTTGGAACTTAGAACTGTCTTTTTTGGGGGCGATAATTTTAGTATAACTATCCCAAACCAAAATTTGGAAAGCACCCCTCACTTTATGGATATTCAAGTGTTAGAACAGGGGCGGGAGTTGGTTCTTGCCGGAGGCCACGAACGAGCTGAAGTTATTACCTATGCTATTGACAATTTTGACTTTACCGCTATATATAGAGCGATAACCGGTAATGTGTTGGTAGACTATTTGGTAACGGCATATCGTGCAGATATAGGGTGGCACTTTACTACACATAGGTTAAACTAGCCCAAAATATCCATTATGGGTTAAAAAGGGAGGAAAACCATGGCTACAGAAACGAGGGTGGCCCAAAAAGATAAGCTGTATAGTTTGCTAATCGTTAAAAAAGCATACGAAGATGCCGATATTGAGGTTTTGGACACTTTAACACAAACTATACAGTACGCCAAAGCCGTTATGGAACCGGAAGATGTGGCATATATAGAAAAACACGTAGCAGAGCTGTAATGACCGCAATAAAAACCAATAAAAGGAGAACCTAATATGAGCCTATTCAATAAAAAACCTACCCTTATACCGATGCCTGAACCGGAGACCTTCCGATTCCGTTTCGGGGGGGG
>JGI24700J35501_10930879_pt1 | contig 32465 bp, 26 predicted proteins | sample TergutTh196P1_FD_35501 | JGI IMG/M metagenome (IMG submission 35501)
CATTTGACATACACCTCCTCAAGCAAACATGTTTACTTTTATTATACCTGAAAAATAGGGATTTATCAAGATGAGTACGAAAAGAAGGTGAGGGTAACATCAATCAACAGATAAGGGTTCACAAAAAGACGAAAAATGAGCGCAATGTTTAGGGAATCCACCTAGGACAAATATCAACATCTATAGCTGCTAACCACTACGAAAAGCCCAGAAGACGGCTTTTCCCCGCTCATGCTGTCAGCTAGAGTCATTAACAGAGAAGTGGCTTTTCTTCTTGCTTAGATAGCGTTATTATTAATAAGGACTATTGAAGAAATGTATGAAATGTTGTAAAATGGATAAGTATATTGTCATAATGATTAAGGATGGTGCTTGATGGCCGAAATAAATCGTAAAAAGTTTAAAATTTTTAGTTTAAGTGCAAATCGTGCATTGGCAGAGGAGATTGCCGCATATATGAAGGTACCGTTGAGCGAGTGTACAACGAGTCGCTTTGCAGATGGTGAAATTCAAGTTGAAATTGGAGAAACGGTTCGTGGTCATCACGTTTTTGTGATCCAACCAACGTCTACCCCCGTTAATGAAAATTTAATGGAATTATTGGTAATGGTAGATGCATTAAAACGTGCTTCAGCGAAAACAATTAATTTAATTGTCCCTTATTATGGTTACTCACGTCAAGATCGTAAAGCGCGTGCACGTCAACCAATTACGGCTAAACTAGTTGCGAATTTAATTGAAGCTTCAGGTGCAACCAGAATGATGACGATGGACTTACATGCAAGTCAGATTCAAGGTTTCTTTGACATTCCGATTGACGATTTTAGAGCGTTGCCAACCATGGCGAAATATTTTATTGAAAAAAATTTACAAGACGTTGTTGTTGTTGCACCTGATCATGGAGGTGCAACACGAGCAAGAAAACTAGCTGAGCACTTAGATGCGCCGATTGCGATTATCGACAAACGACGTCCGAAACCTAATGTCGCTGAAGTCATGGGGTTAATTGGAGAAGTGGAAGGGAAAACTGCCATCATCATTGACGACATGATTGACACCGCTGGCACATTGCAAACAGCAGCTAATGCATTGGCAGAACGTGGTGCAAAAGCTGTCTATGCGGCATGTACCCATCCGATTCTTTCAGGTCCAGCTGTCGATCGAATTAACAATTCAGCCCTGGTGGAACTCGTCACAACCAACACCATTTCTTTAGGTAAAGATAAGCAAAGTGAAAAGATCAAACAACAAAGCATTGCTTACTTGTTGGCAGAAGGTGTTAAACACATTTTAAATGATCAACCTGTGTCGGATCTATTTAAACCGATGGCAGGGATTGCTGAATAATCGAAACTAAAAAGCTCGCATATGCGAGCTTTTTAGTTTCAAGATGTTAATGATCGTCGCTTTTGCACCATGATCATTAGCTGTCTTCTTTTAAGGTTGCCCAATGATTCTCATCAAAAATATAAACGACCCAACCGCCAGGGAAATCATGCCTTTGTCCAGTTTGCAAAACGTACCCCATTCTATGGTGGTCGTAAGCTTCTTCTATGTGTGTTACAGATCCGATCAAAAACACCCGTTCTTCATCATGAAAAAAATCATGATAAGCAACACCTTGTCGCAAAGGGTTGCCAACAACCCCTAAATTGGAATGGAAAGGAATGACCACAACTTCCCAATTTGCAACCCCAGTAATAGCGAGGGCCTGCCAGAAAGCACCGTAACCGACCGTCAGTTCTTCTTCTAATAAAAAGTCGACAATTCTTTGTCTATCTGCCGTCAAATTAGCATTTCTCTGAATGCCTAAAGTCGTCATGCTAAAAAGTGAGCCGATTAACACAGTGGCAATCAAACTAGCAGCCACATACTTTTGTAAACGTTGAGGGGTCAGCATCTTGTTTAAAACGTCATGAAGTTGATGTTTCTCATTGTGTTCTGCTTCACTAAAGCCGACTGTTTTAACGGGTACATTTTCTATCATGGGAGAAATGACAATGATAAAAATAGCTGCGATCAAAGAGGTGGCGGTGAAGTTAAAACGTTCTCCGATTCCGATGGTAATAAACGCTTGAGAGAGCGTAGAAAACATGAGGGTGGTTATCAGTACATGAACTAAATTTTGATCTGCATCATCTTTTGGCGTCTGAAAGTAAAGAAAGGTGAGCGTGAAGAGGAAGCTGGCTCTGATGATGAAAATAAGCCCTTCGATAGAAAATAGCCCACTACCACCTACTAACCCAAAAGCGTAAAATAAAGTGGTCATAGATTGGAACGTTCGTTCAATAAATTGAGTGGTATTCGCTAAATTCAACCCAAAGGTAAGACCAGCTTCTTCCACGAAAACAGCCCCATTACGAGTCAATAGATGAATGAATAGCATTCCTAATAGATGAAGCGCAAAAGCAGCGCATGCATAAAGGAGTCCAGCCCCATTTATTTGAGAGGACTTGTTATTGATGCTGCGTAAAAGGGGTAAAATTTCTACAAAGATTAAAGGTACGTATAAGACAATCACCATTCTTGTCGATTGTATCCCTTGAGCAAATGCAAGCAATAATGTGATGATCCACAAGGCTTTTTGCCATTTGAAAGTGTCGACTTTGTTGTATTTTGTGCGTAAATAGACACCTAATGTTATAAAAACAGTCGCAAGATGGGTCGATAAAGAACCATTAACAAATAAGATAGAGAAGACTGAAAAAATGGTGTATCTGGAGAAAAACATGAGTAACACCATAACGCCTGCGAACATCGCCATTATATTTCTTTTTTTAAAGCTCATCATGTAATAAAACAAAGCAAGATTTACAATTAACATGAATGAAACGGCAAGGGAGTAGGCAAGGTGTACATTCCTTGTTAACCAATAAAATAAGATAGCTGGTGTTGTGATATAAACAAAGCGCATCTCGTTAAGATGTGCCCAGCCAGCAGGAAACAAACTAAAAGAACGAGCAGCCTCTCGTATAAAGGCAAGATCAGCGACGATATCAGAATGTAAAAAGTCCCAGTAATAGGAGAAATTAATGTAAAGGGTATAACTGATCAAGATGATTAAAATCAGCAAGAGGGCGACCATTAAATTTGGATTTTTTTGATTTTTAAATGAAAATTTACTTAATTGATTAAATGACATGAATTACAGGCTCCTTGTTATCATAAAATGCGCGTTTGCGGAAGTCGTTAAGTCACTTTCCACGTTTTAATTTCTTCAGTCATTTTGTTTTTTTAACAGAATGTGACAGAATATACCTTGCACCAATTATACAATAAAATGAAAACAATGTCTAGTTGCGTGCAAATTTTTTCATGAGACTGCTCAAGATGCGTCTCATGTTTTAGCTGTAAACGAATTTTCTTTGTCGACCTTTTTTAAGAAAGGTTGATTTTAATCAGAGAATGTGATACGATCGTAAACAAGCATGATTTTTTGGTCTGTTTTTTTAAGGGAAGTGTTGATAAATGAAATTATTCGTGGGATTAGGAAATCCAGGAAAGAAATACGCAGAGACTCGGCACAATGTCGGGTTTAGGGTCATCGACGAATTAGCCAAAAAGTGGCATGTTTCGATGTGTGAAGAAAAGAAGTTTCAAGGAGAAATGGGAAGTGTGCATTTAAATGGCGAGAAAGTGATGTTGCTTAAGCCGATGACGTATATGAATTTATCAGGCGAGTCCGTTCAAAAAGTAATGGATTTTTACGACCTTTATAACGAAGATGTCATTGTCATTTACGATGACCTCGATATGGAAACGGGAAAAGTCCGCGGTCGAGAAAAAGGCAGTGCAGGTGGGCATAATGGGATTAAGTCGATGATTTTACACTTGGCAGGTGAAGACTTCAAACGATTTAAGATTGGCATCGGAAAACCAGCGCATGGGAAAATAACGGACCATGTGTTGGGCGGCTTTACAACGGAAGAAGGGATTGACATTTCGCTTGCCATTGAGAAAGTAGTGAGCGCCTGCGAAGAAATGTTGCAGACAGATTTTTTAAAGGCTGTGAGTGGGTTGAATCAGTCATGCAAGCACCTAGGTAGCAGAGATGGCTGATGTGTGACGAGGTTGATTTTTTGCAAGCTGTGCATACTATATGATGAACTGATAGTAAATAGACGATTTTTGAAAAAGCGTGTTTATTTAAGCTTGGGATTGTGATATAATGTATGTATTAAAAAGACTGTTTAAGAAGGAGCGCAATCTTATGACGATGGCTAATTCAAGCAAGATTTTAGATAAAAAATCAGCAGCAGAGAAAGCAATTGAGCTTTACGAACAATTCTTCAACATTGATGAAGCGTTGGATTCAAGTCAGTTCATCACTGATTTAGACAAAATTATTGAAGCGCTAGGGATTAAGCTACTAGAAGGTAATTTAAATGACATTTTTGCAGATGATCCAGAAGTTGATACGGAAGAGCAGATTGCAGGCTTTTTATACAAAGAAGCCTCTGGCTATATGATCGCGGTAAACGATCAGGATGCACTGACAAGACAAAGGTTTACTGTGGCGCATGAAATAGGTCATCTTGTGCTTAATCATTTAGAAGGTGATGAAGCACACAGTATTTTTAGAAATGGCGTTACGACGACAGGAACTGATCCAAGAGAAATTGCAGCCAATGCTTTTGCAGCTGAATTGTTAATGCCAGAGCGACTTTTTAAACGTGGCTTTTTCTTGTCTGATGACTCATCGGAACTTGCCATGAGATTTGCTGTGTCATTAGAAGCCACGCATGTAAGGCTTAGAAATTTAGGGATGATTTGGTGATGAATAAAGAAAAACTCAATCAATTAAGAAATAAAAAGAAGCTTGATGTTACCCCTGTTAAGGCTGAGATGGAAACGAGAGATGCTTTTCATTTTGACCTCTTGCAAAAATCAGTGATACTGGCAGATGGCATTTACACGGATTGGCAACATCGAGAAAAAGCGGAGCATAAAGAACGTAAAAAGATGATTAAGAAAATCTGGATTGGGATTGTCATTCAGTTTGTCATTGTGATGATGTTATTAATTGCCAATGGACTTAATTGGTTAGAGATAGATGCTGTTATCTTTGTGTCATTCTTTGGTGCGATTATCATTCAATTTATCTCTTTATTGTTGGTTGCAGCGAAATATTTGTACAATGAAAGAACGACTGATTCCTTGAAGATTGTAGAGAATCTAATGATTACAACGATCTCTCACAATATGGATTACTATTTCAAACCCAATGAAGATAAAAGAGATTAGTACAACACATGGTATCAGGATTCGGGCTTGCTCTTGTGAAAAGCTTTGTTGAGTTAGCAGGTGGAGGCTTTGAGCTAACGGTTGATGGGGATTTGTTTAAAGTCAGGATGACATTTGGAAATACCACAAATTTTCCACAATTTTGCCACAAAAATGTCACGCTTTAGTCACAAAGGTATGCTATAATAGTTGCTATGGTAACAAATTCAGATTTTTTTCTGTTTAATAAAAAGCGATGATCTGAATTCAAAAAATTAAAAGGAGGTGTATGTCGGGTGTGATTTACGCTTGACAAGCATATGAATTTTTTTAAAAGGGCAACGACAAGTATTGTAAGAAGGCCAGGGAAAACAGTTATTTTGCTGCTGCTGGTGTTTATTTTGGGGACAGTGATTGCAGGCGCCATTTCTGTAGAAGGGGCGATTAGTAACACAGATGCTAATTTGCGTCGAAACATGCAACCGATCGTTTCAATTGAAATGAACCATCAAGATTGGGCGAATACACTAGAGGGGGAGTATTTTGATTGGATCACCACATTTCCACCGCATCCACCTGCTTTAACGGTCGATCATGTTCGTGCCATTGGTGCACTAGATTACGTTGGTTTTTATGATTACATCATCGAAGGCTGGCTACAAAGCTTTGATCTTTCACCGTATACGGCAGATGGCAGAACGGGATTTGGCGGCATGGATGGAGAGCCAAGGAGTTTTACTTTGCGAGGAACGAGCACGCATGAACTTGTTCAAGTTGAACAAGGGATTATGGAAGTGGTACAAGGGCGTCAGTTTGAAGAAAGTGAATTGGTAGCTGGAGGAGATCGTTCTGCGATTATTGTGTCAGAAGCCTTTGCAAATTATAACAATTTAGCCCTTCATTCAACGATCACTTTGTATCACTTTGTGATGTTTCCAGATGAAGATGGCGAACTATGGGGCTGGGGAACAGATTGGTGGGCCGATGATAATATTTATGCACGGGTTGGCATGGAATTTGAAATCATTGGTTTTTATGATATTCCTTTAGGCCCAGATGTAGATGAGAACCATCAAGACTATTGGGACCGAGTAACGCATGTTAGTAGTACGATGTATGTGCCAAACTGGGCGATTGAAGATGTTGATGCAAGGCGGGAGGCTGCCCTTGGATCGGTTTGGGATGCTGTTGATGTCGAGCAGCCTGAGTGGATGACGCATGGACCAGAGGAAGCGCCAGAAAGAAGTGTGACGCCTCTTTTTAGATTAGAAGATCCTACTTATTTAGATGACTTTAGAGCAGCAGCAACACCGTTACTGCCGGATCATCATATGTTGGTGGATTTATCAAGTACATTTGATGGCATTTCGTCTTCAATGGCAACGCTGCAAACCATTTCGGATTGGATTTTATACGTTTCCATTGGTGCAACTTTGTTGATCTTGAGTTTGTTAATTACGTTATTCTTACGAGATCGTCGTTATGAAATGGGTGTTTACTTGGCATTAGGTGAGAAAAAAGGAAAGATCATCACGCAAATTTTAATGGAAGTTCTTGTCACATCAGTTGTGGCCATTACATTATCGGTCTTTGTTGGTCATCTTCTCTCATCTCAGATGTCACGCGCCATGCTGATAAACCAGCTTCAAGCAGAGCAAAGCGATGATCACTGGAATCGCGATTGGACGATATTTGACCAAATTGGCATTCCGACTAATCAAATGTCAGTAGATGAGATGATTGATGCATTTGAGGTTTCACTTGGTATTGAAACCGTTGGTTTATTTTACATCATTGGATTAGGCGCCGTTGTGTTATCAACACTGGTACCTGTTGTATATGTTGTCACATTAAATCCGAAGAAAGTCTTAATGTAAGTGTGATAATTAAAGGATTAACATGTGGGTTTATGAGGCAGTGTCGACACTGCAGTTTAGTTTAGCCCAAATAGCAGATAAAAATTAAAGGTGGTTATGGTTGATGGCAATTTTAGAAGTTGTAAACGTACAGTATGGTTTTCAAGATGGTGAAAATAAGCGTGTGATTTTAGATAACATTAGTGCGGGTTTTGAAAAAGGTAAGTTTCACGCTATTTTAGGAGATTCAGGTTCAGGTAAGACGACCTTTTTATCATTGATTAGTGCATTAGACAAGCCGCATGGTGGGCAGATTCTATTTGAAAACAAAGATATTAATCGAGACATTGGTGCTGAAAAATATCGTCGAAATCATATCGGCATGGTTTTTCAAGCTTATAATTTAATTCCGTTTATGACGGCTGCAGAAAATGTACGTGTGGCCATGAGTATTACTGAAAATGACTTGCCTGCTGATGAAGCATCCGTTGCGTATAATTTACTGGATCACATTGGGATTACCCGTGATAAAGCAGATCGGACTGTTAATAAGTTATCAGGTGGAGAGCAACAACGCGTTGCGATCGCGCGTGCTTTGTCAACAAATGTCGATTTGATTTTAGCAGATGAGCCGACGGGGAATTTAAATGAAGAAATGGAAGCTGAAATTGTCAATATTTTAAAGAACCTTGCCCATGAGCATGACAAATGTGTGGTTGTCGTGACCCATTCGAAAGATATTGCAGCACAAGCTGACGTTATTTTCAAGCTTAAAGGAGGGCAATTTCTAGATGAGTAAAAATGGCGATTTTCTATCAGGATTCAGTGGAGGCAATACGCAAAAACCTTTAACTGAGCAGCACACAACGCCTGCTAAAGAAACGACGCCTCCTAACAAAGAAACACCCAGTCAAGTGAATGTGACAGAAAATAAAAAACTTGCTGACAAAATGGTTGCAGAAGCAGAAAAAAAAGACACTGCTGCTAAGCCATCTTCAAGACCTAGAACATCAGGGACGGCGACGCGTCCAGCTCAAAGTGCGAGTGCGATTATTAAAGCACCCGAGCATGTGGTTACAAAAGACAGTACCTTTCATAAACGTCAAATGACGAAATATGGCATTTTCGGTGGTGTTGCCATCGTTGTTGCGATGATTGGATTTTTTGTTTTTCGGATGTTAAATACCGTTGAAATACCTAATTGGGTTGGTGAACCTATTGAAGGGAACAACAGCTTAAATGGTTGGCTAATTAATAACAACATTAGTGTTACTCGCGAGGAAGCTTACAGTCTTGAATTTGATGAAGGCATTATTATGTTACAAAATCGTGAGCCAGAAAGTACGATTCAGGCAGGTGCTACGATCACCTTTACTGTTAGTCTTGGTCCGAATATGAATGAAATTGTTGAATTACCAGACTTTGAAGCGATGACGCGTGCCCAAATTACCGCATGGATGAATGACATGCGCATCAGAGGGATTACGTTCAGAGAACAAAGTCATGCTGAGATTGAAAATAACCATGTTATTCGTGTTGATTTTCCAAGTACTGTAGACCCAGAGAACTTTAGACGAAGTGATTCCATGAGTGTTTACGTGTCAACAGGACCGGAGACAGTCACAATTGGTAATATGGTGGGGAATACGCCTGAGCAATTTGAGCAGTTTATTGAAGCCCATCCTGCGCTTGACATTGTCCTTGAATACGAACCACATAGAACCATTGAACGTGGCACTGTCTTGGCACAAAGTCACTCACCTGGGACAAGGCTACCTGTTGGTGAAACATTGACGTTGACGCTTTCAGCTGGCATACCCATTCCTGTGCCGAACTTTGCGAATATTCGAATGTCAGAAGCGGAAGCAATGAGTCTTGACTTTGAGGATGGTTTAGCTGTTGATTTTGTTCAAAGGTATCATGACACTGTCATATTTGGTAGATTCATTTCTCAGTCTGTTGCATATGGAGAAGAACTTTATGGAGAAAATCCGACAGTTCAAGTCGTTTACTCGTTAGGGCGACCGTGGATAGATATGTGGGGAACAGAGCAAGGCATTGAACGAGAGCTTTTCGAAATGAATGATAGAGGTGCTTCTTTGAGCGTTGAGTTTCGCCGTGTTAATTCTTGGGAGCCTCGTGGTACGGTTGTTAGTCAATCTCATTATGGACAACGTGTCCCTTTAAATACGAACATCATTGTTGAAGTAAGTCTTGGAAATTTACAACCGCCTGTTGATGCACCACCACCAATAGAGATGCCACCGGGAGATGATGATTAGAAAATGGGGAGCAAAAAAATATCGCATCGACATGAACTAGCGTCTTGCGATATTTTTATCTGTTTTAGAAGGTAACGCAGTTGATGAAGAACAAGATCAGTTTTAACGTTTGAGCTTGGGAATGCCACAAATTTGCCACAAAATTAAGACGCTTTTCTCATTGATTTTGTGTTATAATACGTTACATCAGTATTTTAAAGTTTAAATCATTTACAATTGCAAGCTAACAGCATAAAAAGGAGGTGTATGTCGAGTGTGACCCTCATACTTGACAGACATATGAATTTCTTGAAAAGAGCAACGACAAGTGTTTTAAGAAGACCTGGAAAAACCATCATTTTACTGCTTCTTGTGTTTATACTGGGATCAGTGATCGCAGGCGCCATTTCTGTAGAAGGAGCGATTAGTAACACAGATGCCAATTTGCGTCGTAACATGCAGCCCATTATGTCGATCGGGATGGACCATGAAGCTTGGTGGGAATATGAGTCGACTTATGACTTTGATTGGGAGACAACTTTTCCACCAGCACCACCCATTTTAACACCAGCAGATGTTCGTGCCATCGGAGATTTGAATTATGTGACGTTTTATGATTACATGGCCATGGTAGGTTTAAGCAGCCTTGATTTGAGACGTTATGAAGGTGAGCATGAGTCTTGGTTTCAAGAAGGTGTGCCAGATTGGTTTGATTTAAGAGGTGTTTCTAGTTCTTCAATGGTTGTCATTGAAGAAGGCATTATTGAGTTGGTACAAGGTCGCCAATTCGAGTCAGGTGAGTTGACCCCAGGAAATGAACGTGCGACAGCGCTTATTTCCGTCGCATTTGCTGATGTCAATGAATTAGCCATCGGGTCAACGTTTGAATTGTATGAAGTCATCACTTTACCAACGGATCCTGATGGAGATTCTTGGATAGAGTGGGGACCGGAGATGTTTATTGATGAGAATGTTCACGCCCGTGTCGGATTGGAGTTTGAAGTAGTGGGTCTATTTGATGTTCCATTAGATCCCGACGTTGTCCAACATAGTCAAGAATACCAAGATAGAATCAGAGCATTAAATGCCATTTATGCACCAAACTGGTCGATTGAAGATGTGACGAGAAGAATCGCAGTGGAGCATGCGGCCGCTTGGGAAGCCTCTCCTTATGATGCGCCGGGTTGGGTCGGTCATCAACTGGAAAATTCGGAGCATCAAATGCGGGTTATTCCGTTATTCGTGTTGGAAGATCCCGCTGATATGGATCATTTTCGAACAGCGGGCGCACATTATTTACCTGATTTTTATCAATTTGAAGACTTATCAAGTGCTTTTGATGAGATCGCTTCTTCGATGGCAACGATGCAAACCATTGCAAATTGGATTTTATATGTGTCCATTGGTGCTACTTTATTGATTCTTAGTTTATTGATCACGTTATTTTTACGCGATCGTCGTTATGAAATGGGTGTTTATTTAGCATTGGGAGAGAAAAAAGGTAAAATCATTACGCAAATTTTGATGGAAGTCCTTGTCACATCTTTTGTGGCCATCACATTATCTGTTTTTGTCGGTAGTCTTATTTCCGGTAGGGTTTCTCATAACATGTTAATGAATGAATTGACAGCGGAAGTCAACAATGATCCATGGGATAATTGGAGACATGAATGGACCATTTTTGATGAGATCGGAATTCCAACAACGAGTATGTCAGCGGATGAAATGATGGCTCAGTTTGACGTTTCCTTAGGCATCCAAACCATCGGTTTATTTTATGTCATTGGATTAGGTGCAGTGATCTTATCAACTTTGGCACCTGTGATTTATGTGGTGACATTAAACCCGAAAAAAGTTTTAATGTAAGGCATTAAATGATACGACCATTTGATGAAGTGAATGTTTGATTGTGAATAAGTAACGCATAGGTTCGTGTGACAAGCCTATGCGTTTATGGTCGTCGTTTTCTCAAAGCGGTCGAAGTGAAAAATAATGAGACTCAAGGAGGAAAAGTAATGTCCACATTAAAAAAGCGCTTGAAAAATTTACAAATTGTGATGGGTGGTAGCATTGTGTTTGTGCTGGTGATCATGGCGATTTTTGCGCCACTTGTTGCCCCACTGGACCCGCTTGCGATTGATGTCCCCGGTCGGCTTAGCCCGCCTTCAGCGTATCATTGGTTAGGGACGGATGCACTCGGTCGAGATGTGTTCTCAAGGCTTATTTTTGGTACACGGATCAGTTTAATGATTGGTGTACTTGCTTCTTTTTTTGGGGCTGTTGTTGGGGTGACGATTGGGATCATTTCAGGTTACTATGGCAAATGGGTAGATGCCGTTGTCATGCGCTTTTGTGATATTTTACTTGCATTTCCAGGTATTTTATTGGCTTTAGGTATTATTACGATTCTCGGAGCAGGCACGTTTAATACGATTATTGCTGTTTCTATTTTCGCCGTGCCGATTTTTGCTCGTATTGCACGTGGTCAAGCGATGCAGGTAAAAAAAGCAGAATACATTGATGCGATTAAAACAGTGGGTGCCAGTGACTTACGGATTTTAACACGTCACATCTTGCCGAATATTCTTTCGCCGATTACCGTTCAAATGACGCTTTATGTGGCAAGTGCCATTGTAACAGCAGCAAGTTTATCTTTCTTAGGACTTGGTACGCAACAGCCTACACCTGAGTGGGGGACCATGCTGGCAGATGGACGTGAATTTTTGCTGCAAGCGCCGCATCTTGTTTTGTATCCAGGACTGTCTATTTTAATCACTGTGCTTGGGATTAATTTACTTGGTGATGGACTCAGAGATGCACTTAGGCCAAGAGGGAGGTAAATGATATGCTTTACTTTTTTATCAAACGTTTGTTGCAAATGATTCCTGTTGCCATTGGTGTTACCATCGCTGTTTTCTTAATCTTGCACCTTATCCCAGGTGATCCTGCGAGGATCATGGCAGGAGAAGCAGCCAATCCAGAGCAACTGGAACAAATGCGAATTAATTTAGGACTTCATTTGCCACTTCATGAGCAATTTTTGAACTATTTTGGCAATTTGCTTCAAGGTGATATGGGCACTTCGATTCGCACAGGTCGACCTGTCGTCCTTGAAATTTTTGAAAATCGATTTTTGATTACTTTACAGCTGGCGATTGCAGGTACATCACTCTCTATTTTATTGGGACTGATTGTGGGCATTCTTTCTGCAGCAACAAAAACGCGATATAGCTTTGTGGAAAAGCTATTGATGCTTGTTTCTTTAGTCGGTTTAAGCATGCCGAATTTTTGGCTCGGTATTTTACTGATTCAACTTTTTAGTGTCAGACTGGACTGGCTGCCGATTATTGGTTGGGGCACATGGCAACAGATGATCATGCCCATGCTGACCCTTGGCGTTACAGGGATGGCTGCTATTGCGCGTATGACTTCTAATTCACTTACAGAAGTGCTGGCACAAGACTACATCCGTACTGCTTATGCCAAAGGTGTCAAAAGCAGTGTGATCATCTTTAGACACGCCCTTAAAAATGGTCTTATCCCAGTGGTGACGATTGTTGGCTTGCAATTTGGCAGCTTGCTTGGGGGTGCAATTATTACAGAAAGTATCTTTGCGATTAATGGTCTTGGTAGGCTTGTTGTCGATGCGATTCGGGCGCAAGATTTTCCACTTTTACAAGGTGCAGTGCTTGTTTATGCACTGGTCTTTGTCGTGGTGAATTTCTTGGTGGATATCTCCTATCGACTCATCAATAAACGCATGGAGTTAAATTAGGAGGTATGAGATGATGACACAACCATTATTACAAGTCAGTGATCTAAAAACGTCCTTTTTTAGTGATCGTGGCGAAGTTAAAGCAGTTAATGGTATTAGCTTTTCATTAGAAGCGGGGCGCACCATTGGCATTGTTGGCGAGTCGGGTTCTGGCAAAAGTATTACGAGCTTGTCTATTATGCAACTTTTACATGGCACATCAGGTCAAATCATGAGTGGCGAAATTTTATTCAAAGGTCGTGACTTGCTCAAGCTTAAAGAATCTGAGATGCGCAAAATCCGTGGTAATGAAATTTCCATGATTTTCCAAGAACCGATGACCAGTTTAAACCCAACGATGAAAATTGGTGAGCAAATTGCTGAAGCGATCCGTATTCATCAACAAGCGTCGCGTAAGATGGCTTGGGATAAAGCGGTCGACATGCTTGACAAAGTCGGTATCCCTTCACCTAAAAAACGTGCGAGTCAGTTTCCTTTTGAGCTTTCAGGCGGCATGCGACAACGCGTCATGATTGCCATGGCACTCGCTTCTAACCCTGAACTGTTAATTGCAGATGAACCAACAACGGCACTTGATGTAACCATTCAAGCACAAATTTTAAAACTTATTAAAGCTTTGCAAAGTGAAACGCAAACAGCGATGATCATGATCACCCACGATTTAGGGGTCATTGCTGAAACATGTGATGACGTTGCCGTGATGTATTGTGGTAAAATCGTTGAGTACACCGATGTCGTTACATTGTTTAAAAATCCGCTTCATCCGTATACAAAAGGTTTGCTTGCTTCATTACCGACGCATGATGTGAAAAAAGAGAAGCTTGAAATCATCGAAGGACATGTCCCAAGTCCTTACGAATTGCCATCAGGCTGTGCTTTTGCGCCGAGATGTCCTTATGTGACCGATGCATGCGCTAAAGAAATGCCACCACTGATTGAGGGAAGCGTGAGATGCATTCATGCCCAAGCGATTGCACAAGGACTTCACCGAAAAACGATGCAAGCGAAAGGAGGTGCATGAGGTCATGAGTGAACCTTTATTAGAAGTGCGAAATTTAAAAAAATATTTTCCTGTCAAAACAGGATTTGCTAAAACAACGCAAGTAAAAGCAGTCGATGACGTGAGTTTTACAGTCAATGCTGGTGAAACGGTAAGCATCGTTGGCGAATCGGGTTGTGGTAAGTCAACAACAGGGCGTGCGATCATGCAACTTGACAAACCGACAGCGGGTCAAATCATTTTTAATGGTGTTGATTTGATGACGCTTTCTAAATCTGATTTGAGAAAAACACGTGGTGACATTCAAATGATTTTTCAAGATCCGTTTGCATCACTTAATCCAAGACAAACTGTTTATCACATGTTAAACGAAGTGATGGCTGTTCAAGGCATTGGTAAAAATGGTCAGCGTCGCGAGAAGATTAAAGAACTGTTAGCAACTGTCGGCTTGCTAGAACATCAAATTGACTTGTTGCCACATCAATTTTCAGGCGGGCAACGTCAACGGATTGGCATTGCTCGTGCGCTTGCTGCTAACCCGAAACTGATTGTCTGTGACGAAGCTGTTTCTGCCCTTGATGTGAGTATTCAGGCGCAAGTGCTTAATTTGCTCAAAGATTTGCAAAAAGAGCTCAACTTGACCTATTTATTTATTTCTCATGATCTCGGTGTTGTCCGGCATATATCAGATAAAATCATCGTCATGTATCTCGGTAAAGTCATGGAAATTTCTGAAAGTGAAGCACTGTTTAATCGCCCACGTCACCCCTACACAAAAGCTTTGCTTTCTGCGATTCCAACCATTGATTTTGACAACCCGAAAGAAAAGCTCATCTTGCAAGGCGATGTGCCAACCCCTTTAGACCCACCGACGGGCTGTCCTTTTCATACCCGTTGTCCTTTTGCGATTGAAGCGTGCAAGCAAACTGTTCCGGCAGTAGAACCTCAAAAAGATGACCCGACCCATGGCGTAGCTTGCATTCGGACAGAAGAAATTGCCTAGTTTGATACGGATTTTCAATCCGTGTCAAACGACAGTTGCTTGGCGTTTTTGAAACAGATGGTGAGGCGCTTAACACAGTTGAGCATCTCACCATCTGTTTCATAAGTGTTTTGCATTTGTTAGGTGTCACGACCGTCTTTTGATTGCGGGCGTTAACGCGTGGGAAATAAAAAGGCAGATGAAAAAAATTGAAGGAGGAGAAATCCTATGAAAAAAAGAAGTATGTGGCTAGCTTTGCTAGCAGTTGCATTTTTGCTGTTTTTGACAGCATGTGGTACCGATGAGGATGGATCGAGTCTTGGAGAAGTCGTTGATCCGACCGAAGCGGATAACGGTGATGAGGTGTCACCTGCTATGACTGGCGGCGAAATCGTCTATGTGGTCGCATCTGATGTTGTCACCTTAGATCCGATTCGTTCAAATGATTCAGCTTCAACAGATGCACAGTCACAAATGCTTGACGGTTTAACACGTTTTGATCCTGTCACTGCAGAGTTATTACCACGCTTGGCAACAAGTTTTGAACAAATCGAACCAACCGTTTGGGAATTTTCTTTACGTCAAGGGATTTATTTCACAGATGGTGCTTACTTTGATGCCGATGTTGTGGCACTCAATTTAAACCGACTTTTAGATCCAGAGGAAGCATCACCTGCGTTGTTTATTGTTGAAATGATCACTGAAGTTGAAGTGGTTGACACTTATACGGTACATATCCACACAGAATTTCCATTTGCACCACTTCCTGGTCATTTAGCGCATCGAAGTGGCTTCATGGTGAGTCCCAATGCGATTGCTGCAACTGAAGTCGGTGAAGATGTTGAACCTGTTGGTACAGGACCATTCATTCTTTCTGACCGTGAATATGGGAATTTCCTTTTAATGGAACGAAATGATGCTTATTGGGGAAGTCAATTGGCAATTCCTGATTATGTTCGCTTTATTGTCGTACCAGAACCAGCGACACGCTTTGCCATGGTGCAAACAGGTGAAGCCCACTATTTAGTCGGTCAACCCACTGATTTTGCGGTTGCTTCCGATATTGATAGCATTGATGTTGATTTACTTCAAACGACGACACTTGATTATATCGGTTTTAATACGGCTGAAGGGCCACTTGCGAATGTCCTCGTTCGTCAAGCAATTACGCATGCGATTGATCGAAATGCCATCGTTGAAGGATTAGCTGAAGGCGTTGGTTTAGTCGCAACAGGACCACTTGCACCACTTGTGGACATGTCACCCACTGTTGAAGGGTTAGACTTTGATTTAGAGTTGGCACGTGCGTTACTTGAAGAATCTGGTTATACAGACATTGAACTGAATTTTTGGTACAATGAAGGGAATAACTTCCGTGGACTTGTAGGTGTGTTTGTGCAAGCATCTTTAGCTGAAATTGGGATTACCGTTAATGTTGCTTCTTTAGAATGGGGTGCTTATCTTGAAGCAACTGCAGCGGGTGAGCATGACATGTTTATGTTAGGTTGGGTGACGACAACAGGAGATCCCGACTACGGATTATTCCCCATTTTACATAGCGATCAAGTCGGTGATCCAGGGAACCGTTTCTTCTTTGAAAATGACGAAGTCGATGCGCTGCTAGCGCGTGGTCGTCAATCATCAGACAGAGCATACCGCATGGCTGTTTATCAAGAAGTTGCGGAATTGCTTGTTTATGAAGCGCCGATGGTACCATTACGTTTCCAACAAGCTGTTTTGCTTTCAAACGGTGTTGATGGTATTTTAACAGACTTCGCTAATACGCCATTCTTCTACCGTGCAACGTTACGACCTACAGTCGATTAACACTTCAAGTTTTCATTTATGAAAATAAAATGAGAAATTTGTGAAATAACGATGATTAAACGAAACTTGGACTTGCTCCAAGTTTTTCTTTGTGGTAAAATTAAACGTGTAATCAAGCGTTAAATTCAAATCAGAAGATTAGGTGATAAAATGAATCCTCCTCATCATAAACGGCAAATTTGGACGAAGGTGTTGACAGGTCTTTTCTTTCTTTTAGGTCTTTTCACTTTTATGACAGGTTCCAGGGTTTATCGGAAAACGTTTAAAGTAAAGCCGCATGACATCACACGACGTCGTTTGCATGAAAAAAGGTTGGCAGAATTAGAAACGTATGCGTACCAGCGCTTCATGGTTGAAAGTTCTAAAAATTGTTACAACATTGAAGCTTTGCATATTAGATCAGCAGTTGAAAGCGATGATGTCATCATTTTAGTTCATGGCATTCGTAGCAATTATTATGACTTATTGCCGACCGCTTATCGTTATTTACAAGATGGTTATCATGTCATTTTGTATAACCAGCGACAATCAGGTTTAACGGGTGGCAATAATTCTACTTTCGGTTTATATGAAAGATTTGATTTGGAAGAAATTGCCACTGTTGCACGTCGGATTTATCGTGACGGAAAAGTCGGTGTGCATGGCTTTTCCATGGGTGCGGCGACTGCAATTATGCAATCAGCATCTAATGAACAAACAAACCTCGTCGACTTTTATATTTTGGATGCTCCTTTTCATTCGATGGCAAGTGCTGTAGAGCTTGGCGTTCGCCGTAAAGAAGAAACAAAAATGCCAGTTTGGTATGTGAAGTTTGCAGGGGATGCGGTGTTACGCTTAAAGCAGCGCGTGGCTTATAAAGACATTATGCCCTTGAGCGTCATTCAGCATACAACACGCCCTGTTTTATTGATGCATGGTGAAAAAGATGAAGTGACCAGTCCAGATGGAAGTCGACAGTTATTTGCAGCCATTCATCATAATCAACGTCGATTAGAAATCTTTCCTGAAGAAGAACATTGCACGGCCCATTATCGCAATGAAGCTGCCTACTTTGAACGGATATATCGATTTATGAGTGATTATGTATAAAGTACCAAAAAAGTGCACTTCAACTGAAAACAACGCCCTAATCAGGGAGTTTTTTCTTGATTTCAGCCAGCTGTGCATAAATCGTTTCGAAATCTTGCTGAAGGGCAGTGTTGATTTCATAGGTAGCTCTTGAATGTCTAAAGTTTTGGAGTATTATTTCTTGTTCGACGAGTGTTTGAATGGTATCTGCAATGTTGGAAATAAAGGCGTAAATAATTTTAGTCTCTGTTACATTTAAATCTTCCGTGATGAGTAAGCCAATTAAGGTAACGAAGACAAGGTAGGCTTTTGGATCGAGGGTGCCAAGAAAATAGATAAATTTCGAGTTAGTAAATTCGTACACATATGTTTCGGGTGCTTTCCCTTTTTTGTAGTGATAATTTGAGCCTTGAGAAGCCTCATCAGTGAAAAAAAAGCCAGCTGCAGTTGATGCTGGATTTCGGTGGTTATTTCGAGCATTTTGATGAAAAAAAGGGGTGTTTTGTTGTTTGGGGTTGATCATGTGTTCTCGTTTTATTGCGTTTCTTTCATGAAATTCGTTTAAATATTGCGTTTGCTCTTGCTTTCTGCGCTTGTTTTTGGTAGAATCATAAAAAATAGAACTTTTAGACCGCTTCTTTTTCACATCAATCAGCTCCTGGGGTGGATGTTTGTTATTTATTATCGTATGTGAAAAACTTAAGAAGGGTGCGATCGGGGATTTTAAGATGGAAATAAATGTAAGCATTGAAGAATGGCAACACATCCAACAAATGGCAACAATTGGAGAATTGACAATCGGTATGATTCATGATCTTAAAAATCAACTGGCTTGTATCGGAATGAATACGGAGCTTATTGAGTGTTTAAATGAAAAGGATGCATTGAGTAAATACATTTCGACCATTAAAAGACAGCTTGTTTATGCCAATGAAATGATTGAACTCATGTTGCGTGTCGGTAAAAAAGATGTGAATCATCGTCGTTTTGATTTGACCGTGTTAATGGAAGATGTGGTCACTTTTTTTAAACGTGCTTCAAACTGCGATATTACCATTAAGACTTATGTGGACGAGTCAACGCATGTTATTTCAGGATGTCAAGCTTTAATCAGCAATAGCATTTTAAATCTTTGTGCCAATGCCTATGATGCTATTGGTGGAAAAGGCGTGATTGAAATCAGTTTAAATCGCAGTTATGTTGAAAAAGTCGACAATGATCTTTTGAATTTAGCATTTAGTGGAGAATGCTCGATTTTAACAGTGCGTGATACAGGATGCGGCATTGAAGCGGATCACTTAAACGATATTTTTGAGCCTTTTTTTACAACAAAAGACGCGACATCAACGAATGTGGGCATGGGGCTTGCGAATGTGATTTATGCTGCAAGAGAACATGGTGCAAGCATCACGGTTGAATCTGAAGTCGGCGTTGGGACCACATTTAAATTGTATTTTAAGGCTGCTGCCTAAACAAGGATATGACCCATTGCATACATTATACGAGGTGATGGTGTATGGGTATTTTATTTTTGTTTTTACAGACATTTTTGTTGGTTTTTGCCCTTGGCGTTGATGCTTTGGTTTGTAGTTTTTCTTATGCTGTTAACAAGATTCGGATTCCGTTTAAGTCGATGATGATGATCAATGTGGTGACACTGTTCTTATTAGGTGCTGGCATTGTCATGGCAAAGGTTTTAGTCGAATTTTTACCTTCGACTTTGGTGTATGCCAGTTCTTTCTTCATTCTGTTTATGTTAGGCATGTCTAAAATTTTTGAAGGGGTGATTAAAGGCACGATCAAGCGTCATGAAGGACGTCGACATTTTAGCTTTTCTTTGTTTAATTTAGGGTTTGTTTTACAAGTGTACGCCCAGTACGAGCTGGCAGATTCAGATGATTCTAAAGTATTGAGTTTGAAAGAAGCGATTCCGTTAGCTTTTGCTTTGGGATTTGATGGTTTATCTGTTGGTTTATCGATTGGTTTGATGCAAATAGATGTGACGCTTTTACTTGGCATGTCTTTTGTGGTCGGCATGATTTGTGTTGCTTTAGGTGATTATCTGGGTCGTAAATTGTCGAAAAAAATGTCTTTTGATTTTAGTCTTATCAGCGGATTAATTTTGATTTTAATTGCGATTTTAAATGTGATTTAGGTTATGAATCGTTAAGGATAAAGTCGTTAGCCGCTTTCTTTTTCTTTTGTTTACGTAATGTTTTAAAAAATTGACTGAGCAAGGCTTGACTTTCTGTTTCCATGACGCCCGAAATGACTTCACATTGGTGATTAAAACGGTTGTCTGATAATAAATTATAAAGGGTGCCACCACAGCCAGCTTTCAAATCTTTCGCACCGTAAACAACTGTTTTGATGCGCGCTTGAACGATGGTGCCTGCACACATCATACACGGTTCAACGGTCGTATAAAGTGTTGCATCATCTAAACGCCAAAATCCCAATTTTTCATTGGCTTCATGGATGGCGAGCATTTCAGCGTGAGTTGCTGTTTTTTGTTGTGACTCTCTTAAATTATGGGCGCTTGCGATGATTTTATTATGTTGGACGATAATGGCGCCAATGGGAACTTCATTTTTTTCGTAAGCGCACTTGGCTTCTCGGAGTGCTTCTGACATAAAATCTTCGTGATTCATAAAAAAACGTCCTTTTTACTTTTTTTTTTTATCATTTTGTGGTAGAATAATGATACTGAATGATAAATGCAAGGTAGTCTAGTGCAGCAAAACGTAAGTAATAGCGCATATTGGCGTGTATCATTTTCAAATACAAGGAAACGAGGACGACTCGTACCAATGTCGGTAGCATTCATTGGATGCTACCAGCATTAGGACGAGTTGACGCAGTCGTTGGAAATGAGACGCATGAATAGGCGTGGTTACTTATGTTGTGATGCACTAGAAATGCAGTCACTTTGAATGTTCTCAAGCGAGTTGATCGGCATTTCCAGAGATAGCCTGAACTTTTAAATAGATGTGAATTTTGAATTTGAGGTGTTGGTGTTGTCCAAAACATTTATATTAAATATTAGAAATCTCGATACAGTTGAAGACGCTGTTAAGATTGAAAACCATTTTATGAATCTGCCCGGCGTTGAAAAAGTTGACATTGAGATGGCGTTAAACATTGTTTCACTTCGCTATAACGAATCGGTTGGTTCGCCTCATCAATTGTTAGAGGCTTTTGAACAACTGGGTTATCCAGTACGTTGATGCACAGATGTGTGCATTTTTCTTTTCCTTGTCAGTTTTTTAGGAGCTGAAGTGGTGATAGGTTGAACAGGTTGCTTTGTTATTCAGATGGCGTTGTACATTTTGTAAACAAAATTATAACACACCAGATGAAGAAAAGCCAGTTGTGACGTTATGTTTGATGGATTTCTTCATCGAAGGTTGTTTTTCACTTTATCAATACGTTTACAAATTGAAAAAAAGGACGAAATCCTGTATAATTTCAACGTTATAGCAGGAAGCTAATGACGGTATCAATGGTGAGTTTTCAACTTTCTAGTGCTGCACTAGCCTTATTTTTAGCGACAAATAGAGACAAAAATAAAAGAGGAAAATGTATGAATATTAAAAATGTTGCAATTATTGCCCATGTTGATCATGGAAAAACCACGCTGGTCGATGCGTTGTTAACCCAGTCGGGACTTTTCCGTGAGAATGAAGAAACCAATGAGCGGATGATGGATTCAAATGACATTGAACGCGAGCGTGGGATTACAATTTTAGCAAAAAATACAGCGATTGATTATAAAGATTACCGCATCAACATTTTAGATACACCAGGACATGCTGATTTTGCTGGTGAAGTTGAGCGGATCATGAACATGGTCGATGGTGTGTTACTGATTGTAGATGCTTATGAGGGGACCATGCCTCAGACGCGCTTTGTTTTAAAGAAAGCTTTGGAACAAAAGTTGACACCGATTGTGGTCGTGAACAAAATTGATCGCCCGGCAGCACGTCCAGAAGAAGTGGTGGATGAAGTGTTAGAATTATTCATCGACTTAGGTGCTGGCGAAGACCAATTGGATTTCCCAGTTGTTTACGCATCAGCTTTAAATCAAACTGCGAGCATGAGTGATCGACCTGAAGATCAAGAAGACAATATGTTGGCTGTTTTTGAGACCATTTTAAATGAAATTCCATCACCTGACATGGATCAAAACGGCACGCTTCAGTTTCAACCTGCTTTGTTAGATTATAATGATTATGTCGGTCGTATTGGGATTGGACGCGTGGCACGCGGTGTCATTAAAGCGAATGAAACAGTTTCGATTTGTCGACTTGATGGTACCATCAAACAGTTTCGAATTACCAAGTTGTTTGGCTTTTTAGGCCTTGATCGCATCGAAGTGGATCATGCTGTTGCTGGAGACATCGTGGCTGTTTCGGGGCTTGCTGATATTAATGTCGGAGAAACAGTGTGTGAAGTCGGTCAAGAAGCGCCGCTTGAACCGTTGCGTGTGGATGAACCGACTTTGAAAATGACATTTTCAACCAATTCGTCACCTTTTGTGGGACAAGAAGGAAAACTCGTGACGGCTTCTAAAATTGATGAGCGTTTAAATCGAGAAACCCAACGTGATGTGTCATTATTGGTAGAACGTGTGGGAACGAAAGAAGAATGGATCGTATCAGGGCGTGGTGAATTACATTTAGGAATTTTACTTGAAAACATGCGTCGTGAAGGATTTGAACTTGAAGTTTCAAAACCAGAAGTCATCATTAAAGAAATTGATGGACAGCTTTGCGAACCGTATGAAGATGTACAAATCGAAGTGCCTGAGCCATCAAGTGGTGCCGTTATTGAAGCGTTGGGAAATAGGAAAGGTCAAATGCAAAACATGATTCACAACGAGTCTAATCAAGTCCGCTTGCTTTATGTGGCACCTTCACGTGCGCTCATCGGATTTATGACTGAGTTTTTAACGTTGACAAAAGGATACGGCATTTTAAATCATACCTTTTTAGATTATCGTCCGATGGAAGCAGGCTCGGTCGGAGAACGCAAAAATGGGGCTTTGGTTTCAATGGAAAATGGGAAAGCGACCAACTATAGTTTAACGGCGCTTGATGATCGTGGCACCATGTTTATTGAGCCAGGAACAGCTGTTTATGAAGGGATGATCATCGGAGAAAACAACAAGGAGCAAGATTTAGCTGTTAATGTTTCAAAAGCGAAGCAGCTAACGAATCACCGTTCAGCTGGTAAAGACAATACAGTTGTTTTGAAACGTCCGCGCGCGATTACTTTGGAGTATGCTTTAGAATACATTGATAAAGATGAATTGGTGGAAATTACGCCAACTTCGATTCGCTTACGTAAGAAAATTTTAGAGACCAATGCGCGTAAAAAATATGACAAGTATCAAAAGCATGCACCAGCCGAAGGTGCAGAGTAGATGATCAAAAGGCAGGCACTTTAGCAGCTTCAAAGGGTCTGTCTTTTAAAGGTTGATCCAGAAATTACTTGTTAAAAATGTTTAATCAAGCAACTATTTTGTACCGATAAATCGTTTGTTGATTAAAAAAGTTTGACAATCAAAATAAAATAAGCTATAATAAGCCATATCAGTTTTTTCTCATATCCAACTTTTCACCGCCGAGCGTTAACTGATGTAACCTAAGGAGATGAATTTTATGTTTCAAATAGTTTCAGACGGTGGGAGTGACTTTACGCAAGAAGAAGTAAAAAAGTATGGCGTAGAAGTCGTGCCATTTTACGTTAATTTTGATGATGAATTTTTAAAAGTAGGCGTAGACATCAGCACAGAAGCATTTTTCAACCGTCTTTCTTCAGAAAAAGGTGTTTTTCCAAAGACATCGCAGCCGAATCCCCATGATTACGTTGAAGTGTGCGAAACTTATCTTAAAGAAGGAAAAGACATTGTTTTGCTAACCATTTCATCTAAATTGAGTGGTTCTCATAACAGTGCTCTGGTTGCTGCGGATATTTTAAAAGAAGACTATCCAGATCGGAAAATCACGGTGATCGACTCGTTAAACGGAAGTGTGGCACAAGGTCTTATTTTGCGAGAAATGATCAAAATGAGAGATGCTGGCTATTCATTGGAACGCACGGAAGCATTGACAAAAGAAGTGATGAAGACCACGAGAATTTATTTCACGCTTGATACATTGGAGTATTTAAAAAGAGGTGGACGAGTCGGTCCAACAACAGCTTTTGTCGGTGGTATTTTAGGATTGCGTCCGATTTTACAATTAGAAGACGGAGAAGTTTCACAGCTTGATAATGTGCGTGGAAAGAAAAACGTTTTGAGACTCATTAAAGAAGCGATGGTCGGCGCATTAGAAGATGAGAAAGAGAAAGTTAGCATCAGTGTTGGTCACATCTTGAGTGAAAAAGAAGCCCTTTCATTCAAAACCAGTTTAGAAGAAGCCCTTGGGATTCAAATCGACAACCCGATTACAGCGGTTGGGGCAACGATTGGCGCACATGCTGGACCTGGTGCATTAGCGTTTGCTTATTGCAAAAAATATGAGACATTAGAAGGAGAGATTTAACATGGTAAATAGTCAAACATGGTTTATTGTCGCTCAAGTTTTAGGTTTAATTACCATTATTTTTGAATTTGCATCTTATCAAATCAAAGATAAAGCGAAATATTTTCTCACCACGGGTGTCGGGAGCTTCTTTTGGATGTTCATGTTTGTGGCAATTGGGTTGGCAACTGGAATGAGCACACAACTTTCGTTACTGCTTGCTGCAACATACAGTACCATTCGTAATCTCGTTTTTTATCGTATTTTTTCTAAGAACACGCCACAAAGTAAAGAAGCAGGTCTTATTTTCTTGTTGGTCATGATTGCCATTGCCGTCGTAGCAGGTACAATTACCGTGCTTAATGCACCAGAACAAGTGAGATGGCTCCATATACTCGGTTTATTTGCTGCTTTAGCCTTTGTTATTGGACAGTATTTACCAGGTGATCATTATGTACGTGTTACTGTTGTCTTTTATGCTGTTGTTGTGTTGTTAACACAAACGCCATTGAATATTCTAGAAGGTGATTTTCGTTGGAACATTATGGGCATTTTGATTGAAACAGCAAAAATAATTTCGGTGATTATTTTCTATGCCCGTTATTCATCTCAACCGAAAAAACCGCAATTAACATTTGTTAAACCATAAAGAAATTTGTGAGAATTGGTTTTAAATTAAAAATGAGGCGACTTAACTGACAAGTGAAGGGCCTCATTTTATGATGCGATCATTTAAATAGAAAGGGTTTTAAAAAATGATGAAACGACTTAGAAGTCTCATGCGATTTTGTTTAGTCAACGGTTAGTTCATCTAACCAAGCAGGGAATTGAATGGTGACATCTTGATAAGTGATGGCTATGGTCATATCCAATGTCATGTCCATTGTGACACCGAGTTGCTCAACAGGGATTTCAAAAAAGAGTGTTGTTGTGGAAGAAAAAGGCAAGTCGTCTTCATCTAAGTACATGACTGTTGTAACTTGCCAATCGTTAAGTTGTTGCTCATCAATGTCACCAGCTTCGAAGTGGATCAAATCACTGAAATCTTCCATGTTGAAGAGGTCCATCATATCGAAGTTTTCTAAAAATGCCAAAATACCTGTTGTATTGTAAATGAATGTTAAGCGATGGTGATCATTTATTTTAACAGCAGTCGCTTCTTCAATCCATTCTTCCAAAATGGCATCAACTTCTAGGTTGTTAAACACGTTGATGGCAGTATGAACTTCGTCGGTATTAACAGCGACGCGTTGGTGTTGAACATTTCCGAATTCAGAAGTTTCGGTATACTGATAGCCATCTCTTGTAAAGACATACATGTTGATTGACATGCCCATCATTGAGAGGTCCATTTTCATGCTTGACCGCTCTAAACTTTCAATTTCCATTTGAAGATGCAAGGGGATGCTCATGTCGAAAATACCCATATCCATTGAAATGAGTCCGTCAATGTCTGTGACACTCGATACAGGTTTTCCTGCTGTTTCAAGTGCAAGTTGTGAACGTGACAAAAGTTCTAAAGCATCTAAATTTTCATCTAAGGCATCTGAAGCGTTGCGACAACCTGTTAAAGGGACAACCATCGCAACCAAGATGCCGATTAAAATCACGGGTATTTTCATTTCTAACAGACTCCTTTTAAATTTTACGCTTTTAGTCATTGTAGCACAAAAGATGGATGAATGCAATCTTTTGAAAAAGTCAAATAAACTTGAAAATTTTCAAATGATACGTTTTTTTCACGGAGATGTATTTGACATTGAAGTGACCCAGTGGTATAATTAGGTTGTGAAGTGACATAATTTTGAGATTTGGGAGTAGGTTGAACCATGGAGTCATTAAAAAAAAGCAGTAAGTATATCGTGATCGCTTTGCTGATCATGGCGTTAGTTGGCATGGCGTTGCCGCTTGTTCACGTGAGTGTTCATTTTCTTGGTACCGTTAACATGAGTTTTAGTTTGATTGACTTATTGGGTGCTTTTGGTGGTGAATTGCCACAAGAAACGCTTGACTTGGGAGTGGGTGATCTTTTGTTTGAAGAGATTGGCTTGTATGTCGGATTACCTTTGTTGGCCTATGTCGTTGCGATGATTGTCATCATCACCACGTTTTTGCTCGCATTTACAGCGAAGTTTAAGCTACTAAAAATTGTTCTGGTTTCAATGGCAACTGCTTTAATGATTTTTGTCGGAAGAAGTGTCACAGCTTTGCCAGTGACGCTCAGTGATCATTTTGAGGATATATTAGCTGATGCGATCGGCGGGTTTGCTGGTTTCTTCTCGTCGATGATAGATCTTTCTACCATTTTGGAAATTGATCTTGGCTTTGGCTATTGGCTCACGTTGATCATGCTATTGATGCTTTTACCTTTGTTAATTGTGACTCGAATAATGGAATACTTACAAAAGCATTAGAAGCACGTTCTAATGCTTTTTTCATGAAAAAAATCTAAAATAGCTTCGTTAAACCATTAATGCGAATATCGGTCGATTTGGTCGATTGAGCGGGTGATCGTTGCATTTATTGCCTTTAAAAGGGGAATATATACTAATTTTCAGCGTTTTCATGACAAAATGAATTGACAAGTTCGATGAAGTATGCTTATAATGTTCAAAATACCAAAAAGCAAATGAAAGAGTATCACAGTGTTGCAAAGGTATGATTGATGTGAATTTCTTTTCTTGAAGTTGACATCGGGAAATTAAAAAGGAGGTTGCCCATGTTAAAAGGGAGTTCAAATGTCTTTCGATGGGGGGTGAAGAAGTGTCGTTTAGTGATATGAAGAAGTGAGTTTAATTAAAAAACATCATTTTTTGACTATAAAAAAGAGAAGGAGCGTTACCATGATAATCAAAAGATTAAGCACAAGAAATTGTTCCAAAAACAACTTTAAAACGGATAAAAGAACTTCTCCTTTTGGGGGACGTCCTTTTTCTCTCTTGTTAGCACTACTCATGATTGTGAGTCATCTGCCTTTGTCGCAAGCCTTTGCGGCTCAAGATGGGATGCAGGCACCTGTGTCATTGGATGGCGCAGCGGATGTCCTTTACGCTGACAGTGATGGTGAGCTAACCGAACTTCAAGAATTGGCACTTTATGAAATTGGACGTGAACGTCTTAATCGTGGACTGATTGGCTTTGAAGATGCGTATGCGTTATCAGACGATGATGATCTAGTCAGTGTTATTGTCATGTTTGAACATAGTCCATCTGAAGTACAAGTATTAGTAGCTGAACGAGAAGGCGTTCAACTCTCTCGAGCAGCAGCTGAGGAAATCGTTGAAGATGACCATGCGTTGTTTAGACAAGAGTTGAGTACGTTATTTGAGTCACAACAAGCGCAAACTTATACCATTGAATGGGAGTATCGGGTGGCGCTAAATGGTGTGAGTCTCACATTACCTGCTCATTTGGTAAGTGCGTTAGCCGATTTTGAAAGTGTTCGAGCGATTTATCCCAATGCGATGATGTCTCATGGTCCAGTAGAGGTTGAGTCGTTAGAATCAGTACTGAGAAACCCGCAAGGCATGGCACCAGGTCGACGTACCATGAGGGCAGATGACATGCATGCATTGGGGTACCGTGGTGCAGGCGTCGTCATTGCGGTGTTAGATACAGGGATTGATTACGATCACCCTGCATTTGAAGGTGCATTTTTAACGTTTGAAGAAATGCGTGAACGTAACCCGGCTTTAACAGAGGAAGAAACCATTAATGGCTATTTCTTTGGTCGAAACTTCATTAATGATGTCGCACTTTTTCCAACGATGGCAAATCCACAAGATGCACCGGCTGCCAATGATCCGATGGAAACAACCTATGAATTTTGGCGTGGAACTGGATTGCCTCGATTTTCTAACCCACTTACTGGAGAAGGCCAATTTTTCACGGCACATGGGACCCATGTAGCAGGTACAATTGCCGGTCGAGATACGGGTGCTGATGTGGCTATTTTAGGGGTGGCACCAGAAGCGACACTCATTGCTTATCGGGTATTAGGACCGCGTGGGTCAGGGCCGATTGCAGGGATTGTCGCAGCCATTGAACAAGCGGTTCATGATCGTGTGGATATTGTGAACATGTCATTGGGTGGTGCCAATAACACGCCAGCTGGTTGGGCACCAACAACAGCAGTTAATCATGTCAAACTGACGAATCCTGATATTTCATTTGTCATTTCAGCTGGGAATTCTGGTTCTAACTTTCATACCGTAGGTTCTCCTGGAACAGCCAGTACAGCCATTACCGTTTCCAACATTGTGGAAGGTGGCTATACAGGTGTGATGATGGATCATGAAGGAGAAGCGTATGCGATTAACTTCGGTTCAACACCTGCGAGTTTATGGGTTTATGATCCTGCTCTAGGTAAAATCATTAACACATGGGAAGGTTTGGAACATGAAGATGGCGTTTATCGTCTCTTTGCGTTGCCGAGAACCGATGAGACCAATCAAGCACCTGGACCCGTACCTGGCGTTGGTGTACAAGCTGATTTTGATGCATTAGTGGCTAAGTACGGTATTGATGCGTTGCAAGGTGCATTTGTGTTAATCAGACGTGGACACACATTTGTAGATGTGGCAGCAACAGCCTATGAATTAGGCTTAGGTGGTGTCATCGTTATTAATAACACCGATGCAAATGATGTTGCAGGGATTCCAACATTGCCACTGCCTTATGTGTTTGTGGCACTTGATCGTGGGATTGTGTTGTATGAACAGATGCAAGGCGCTATTGCAGCAGATGAACCATCAGCCATCTCATTTTCATCACTGTTGATGTCTTCTTTTAGATTAAGCCCGACATCATCTCGTGGTCCAATTGCACAGAGTTATGAAATTAAACCGGATATCGGTGCCAATGGAACCAGTGTCTTTTCAGCTGTTCCTGCTTGGTGGGTAGGTGCAGGAGGTGGTTCAGACTATCGCATCGCATATGCCAATATGTCTGGAACATCTATGTCTGCGCCTCATGTGGCAGGTGCTGTTGCTTTAATGATTGAATACAGTCGCGAACATACCGGAGAAGCTTGGGAAAATGAGGTGTTAAAAACCCGTATCATGAACACGGCCATTCCATTTGAAAGCGGCTTATACAGTGTGTTTGATAAAGGGATTGGTTATATAGATGTTTATGCAGCAACTCATGCACAAACCGTGGTGTTTGTTGAATATGACCGAGTGGCAACGGCAGCTGGTGTTCCTTTTGCTTCACAAAATTTTCAAACGATGCGAACAGGCTCTTTTAGTTTTGGTGGCGCTAATGCACACAATGGTCTAGATAGAACGTTGACAGGAAGCATTGTCAATCAAGGAACACAAGCGCAAACCTATGTGATTACCTATGCGTTTATCCAAGGTGGTAGAAATATTCAAGATCCAGCACAAGCAACCCTTAGCTTTAGTGAAACCACCCTCACAGCGCCAGCCGGTGATACTGTTTATTTTGAAGCGAATTTCCGAATTGAACCAAGATCCACAGCTGGTTTTTATGAAGGGATTGTGACAGTTGCAACAGCAGATGGCGAGATCATTGCCAGATTACCTTTTGGTGCTGTTTTGAGCACACCACTCTTACAAGATGTTTATTTGTATCGCCCAGTTATTTCCACATCAGCGTATCGACAAAACCCTGCCAGTAGTCAATTAGGGATTTTCTACACACCCAATCATGGATTTGGTGTCAATACCTTTGTTGTTAGAGATGTCGAAGGTCTTGATGAAAGCAATTGGTTCTTTGACGAATTTGAAGCGGCATTTATTGGTGGAAGGACAATGCTAGGAGGCGGCCTAGGTTTAGGACAACCGCATCGTGGACTTGCCTTTGATCAGAGTTTTCAAGGGGTAACCCTCGAAGAAGAAGGTGATTATTTCTTAGTACTAGAAGTTTTCAGACAAACAACAGCAGCAGGTGGTTGGGTGCTCGAAAAAGACATTTTATTGCCTTTCTCAGTTGATAATACACCACCAGTCTTAACCCTTGATCAACTAGAAGATTCATCGACTTTATCGGTCATAAATCCTGAAAGTGGGATTGCGATTAGCGGAAATGTCCACGATACTTGGTTAGAGGCTGCAGCCGAAAGAGGATTGACGTTTGACATTTGGCGAGCAGGTGCGCCTCATGGTCCAATGGCAAATCAAGGATTGAATGGCTTGTGGATGCAAGTTGAAGATGAAAACCCTGTTCGAGTGTCATTAGATCACAATGGGAACTTTGATATCCAATTGGAAACTGATGCAGCACTGCCACTTGATGTGACGTTCTTTGCCATCGATAACTATACCATTATTCCAAGAGTTGATGCCATGCTTGGAACAACAAATCAAGGAAGTGTTTTGGGCTGGTTGGCAGATGACGACTTCTTGCTACCAACTAGAATGGTAAATGCGGATCTAGGCTTAAATGCTTACTTACGTATCGGTCGTTTATTTAATTTTACCGGTGCAGTGTTGAGTGAAAATGTGTGGACGGGATCAAATATGATTGAAAAGACAGTAACGCTTGTTGAACAGCGTGTGCCAGTGACCCTCGAAACACCGATTAGTCTTTCAATAACAGATGACGTTTTAACTTGGGATTCAGTGGCAAATGCAAGTGCGTATCGGATTTATATCAATGGCATTTCAGAAACTGACGTTTTAGAAGCTTACGTTGACTTAACAACATTAACCATCCCGTATGGAACGCATACAGTTGCTGTTCGAGCCATTGGTGATGGTGAATACCTTCTTGACTCAGCATTAAGTGAAGCCATCGAATTTACCGTGTATCGCATCATCTGGGGAGATGTCAATGGAGACGGTGTCGTTAACCTGAATGACCTTGTCTTACTCAATCGTTACCTTGCAAATCATGATTTGAGTGGCATTACCTTTTATAGACACCTAGCCGATGTGTACCACGATGGTGTGATTAATGCGGATGATCGTACTTTACTTCAACGTTACCTCGCAGGACATCATGTCGTGCTAGGTCCTCAATAGTTTGATCGTAGAATTGGAAAATAACTAAAGCTGTAGTGGGTTGTTTGGCTACTACAGCTTTAGAAATGAAGGAGAGGAAATAGCTGATGCGTGTAAACAAGTTGAAAAATGGCTTAAAAGCTTTTTTGGCAATGGTATTTTTGGCAATGATACTCGTATTCACCAATGGGATACCTACGCTCGCTGTAAATGGGGAAACGATCATCATACCGATGGGTGAAGCGGAAACGCCCATTGTGATTTCAGGATCAGAAGAAACAGTGATGCAACATGCAGAAGGAGAAGACGCGTATGTAGATGTGGCATTGCGTGTAGACAGCTGGTCAGAAGCATACGATCTATTTGCTTTGCAATTTTGGGTGGTCTTTGATGCAGAAGAATTGACGCCTGTAGAGCTAACATCATCAGCGCTTTTGCCGATTGATGAGCTGCCAGAACTTTCAGACGAGATGTCATTTGTCTTTTTTGATCTAGAGATGTTTGGCGTCACTGATCCTGGAGAATTGGCAACGATTCGATTTAGAATCAATGATACGAGTGCCTCGGGAGAAATTCCAGTTACATTGATACCGGTTAGTGGACATGTTACCAGTTGGGACGCTGCTACTACTGAGCGACCTGTTGAAGTGGGAACACAAGGATTAATTACGATAGAGCCAGTAGAAGATGTGCCGATAGAAAGACCACCTGCAGATGAGACACCCATTGTGATTTCAGGATCAGAAGAAACAGTGATGCAACATGCAGAGGGAGAAGATGCGTATGTAGATGTGGCATTGCGTGTAGACAGCTGGTCAGAAGCATACGATCTATTTGCTTTACAATTTTGGGTGGTTTTTGATGCAGAAGCGTTGACGCCTGTAGAGCTAACACCATCAGCGCTTTTGCCGCTTGATGAGCTGCCAGAGCTTTCAGACGAGATGTCATTTGTCTTTTTTGATCTAGAGATGTTTGGCGCAA
>JGI24700J35501_10930878_pt1 | contig 32238 bp, 34 predicted proteins | sample TergutTh196P1_FD_35501 | JGI IMG/M metagenome (IMG submission 35501)
AGCTATTTTTTTGACCGATTTGGTCGCCGCCACGTTGCTTGCCGAAAACGGCGTTACGGCGGACGGCGTGGCTGGTTTTTCGCTTGGCGAACTTCCTGCCGTTGCGTTTGGCGGACTTTTGCCCACAAAACAAGCCTTCGAGTTGACCCAATTTAGAGCCGCCAAAATGCACCAGGCAACAATCGCCCAAAAAGGCGGAATGCTGGCGGTTTTGGGATTATCGGACGAAATTGTCAACCGCATTTGCGAAGATGTCGGAAAGGCTTATCCTGTGAATTATAACGCTCCTGGACAGGTTGTTGTGGCTTTTTTTGAGGGAAATTGGGGAGATTTGGCGGAATTTGACGGAAAATCGGATAATTTGGGATATTCTGCCGAAAAATCCCAAAATAAAGCCGAAACTGTGCAATCCGCCTTAATTCAAGCTGTTAAAGCCGCAAAAGGTAAAACTGTTCCGCTGGCTGTCGCTGGAGCGTTCCACAGTCCGCTAATGGACGGCGTTTCACAGGATTTATCCGCTTTCTTGGAAAACGTTACTTTTGCACAACCGAAACTGCATATTTATGCAAATGTTTCCGCAAAACCTTATTCCCTCGAAAACGCCGCAGAATTGCTTGCAAAGCAGGTAAACAGCCCAGTTTTATGGAAATCTACCATAGAAAACATGATAGCCGACGGATTTACTACATTTGTAGAAACTGGGCCAGGAAAAACGCTTGCAGGGTTAATTAAAAAAATTGCGAAAAACAACGAAAACGTAAGAATTTATAACGTATACGACAAAAAAACGCTAGAGGAGGTGCTTTCCAATGTTAAATAATCTAAATGAACTGTTAAACGGCAAAATTGCGGTAATTACAGGCGCGGCACAAGGAATCGGCTTGGCTATTGCAAACGCATTTTCCGCCGCTGGTGCAACGGTCGCCGCCGTGGATATTGCCAATTCGGAATTTGTTTGCGATGTGTCCGATTTTGCCCAAGTTAAAGCCGTTTGTGCCGACATTTTGGCAAAATATGGCAAGGTTGACATTCTCGTCAACAACGCAGGAATCACCAAAGACGGCTTGTTGCTCGCAATGAAAGAAGAGGACTTTGACAAGGTTTTGGCTGTCAACCTCAAAGGTGCGTTTAACTTCACAAAGCAACTTTCGCGTCCGTTAATGAAATCGCCGAACGGTCGCATTATCAACATGGCATCGGTCATCGGCGTGAACGGCAACGCAGGACAAGCCAATTATGCGGCTTCCAAGGCAGGGCTAATTGGGTTTACAAAATCGATTGCGAAAGAACTCGCAAGCCGTGGAGTTACCGCAAACGCCATTGCGCCAGGATTTATCCAAAGCAAAATGACGGACGAAATGCCAGCCGCCGCCAAAGAAAAGGCTCTCGCAAATATTCCGTTGCAGCGACTAGGCACAACCGCCGATATTGCGGCGTTGGCGACGTTTCTCGCCAGCGATTTTGCCGCCTACATCACAGGCGAAGTCATCAAAGTAGACGGAGGTTTGTTTATATGAAAAGAGGTCGCAAGAAAAAAGTGCATAATTATGCAGAACGCCACTGGGAATTTAGCGAGCCAAAAAGGGTTGTAGTTACTGGGCTTGGAGCGATTACGCCGATTGGAAACACGGTTGACGATTATTGGGAAAGTTTGACGGCTGGAAAGCACGGTTTTGCGCCGATAAGTCGGTTTAATCCGAAAGATTTCAATATGAAAGCCAGTTTAGCGGCGGAAATAAAGGATTTTTCGGCGGAGGATTATTTGCCGAAAGCCGAAATTAAGCGAACCGACAAGCACCAAATTTTGGCGATTGCGGCGGCAACGCAAGCGGTGGAGGATTCCAAGCTACTGGAAACGCCGCTCAACCGTGCAAGATTTGGCGTTTACATCGGCTCTGGGATTGGCGGCTTGGACACAATGGTTGAACAGGCGAAAGTCATGGCGGACAAAGGCCCAGACAGGGTTTCGCCGTTTATGATAACCAAAATGATTGCGAACATGGCGAGCGGCGTTGTTGCGATAAAATTTGCGGCGCGAGGTCCAACTTTGCCTGTAGTTTCGGCTTGTGCGACCGCTACGCATTCCATCGGCGAGGCGTTTCGTGCGATAAAACACGGCTACGCAACGGCAATTTTGGCTGGCGGTGCGGAATCTTGCATAAATCCGCTTGGCGTGGGCGGTTTCACGACGGCACAGGCTTTGTCAACCGCCAGCGACCCAGATTCTGCAAGCATTCCCTTTGACAAGCGGCGACATGGCTTTGTTATGGGCGAAGGTGCGGCGGTTTTGGTCTTGGAAGAATATGAACACGCAAAAGCGAGAAATGCGAAGATATACTGCGAAATCACAGGATATGGCAACACTTGCGATGCGTATCACATCACAGCGCCAGATCCGAGTGCAATTTGCACAGAATGGATGATTTTGCAAGCGTTTGAAGAGGGCGGAATCGGCTACCAAAACGTGGCAAAAGCCGCCGAAAGGCTGTATATCAACGCTCACGGTACTTCTACGCCGCTTAACGATGCAACCGAAACGCTAGCAATCAAGCGAGTTTTCCGAGAATTAGCCGATTTTTATTATAAAGCCCTCTCAAAAGAAGAATATGAGGATTTTCTCAATAGTAGGGAAAATTTGGCGTACAAAGTGGCGATAAGTTCCACGAAATCAATGACTGGGCATTTGTTGGGTGCGGCAGGTGCGGTCGAAGCGATTGCTTGCGTGAAAGCATTGCAAACTGGGATAATTCCGCCAACAATCGGCTACAAAGAGCCAGACGAGGCTTGCGATTTGGATTATACCGTTAATGTGGCTCGAAAATTGCCGATAGAATGGGCGTTTTCTACTTCGCTTGGCTTTGGTGGACATAATGCGGGAATTTTGTTTCGGAGTGTATAATTATGCAATTTGAAAACTGCTCGCAACCTTAAAATTTTTGCAAACGAGGAATGTTATATGCTCACAGACAAGCAAAAAATAATTGCCGCAATAGACCAAATGACGGACATTGAACTGCAAAATCTTTGTGCTATAATTGTAACAAACGACTACAACCGCACAAATTGGTCGGATATTCCAATCGAAGAGCCGACAGAATCCGATAAGCTAATATTGGACGAAATTTACGATGACGATGATTTTATTCCGCAGGAAGAAGTGCTAAAAAGGCTTGGAATAAGCAAGTTAGAAGTCGGTATTTAGCAAAACAGCAAGATTTAGCAAAATTTGGGGATTTAAGAAATTATGGGGAGTTACCACAATATTTTTAGGAGTTGATTTTTTGGATAAAATAGCAATGATAGGCTTGTTTACAGCGTTGCAGCACATGACAGAGCAAGGCGACTTAAACGGCGTAAACAAAGTTGTAAATACAGTTTTGCACAATTTGCACAATTTACCGAACGTTCAAGCTATGCAAAATGTACAAACTGCACAAATTCAGCCGTCCGCCGAAAACGCCGCTTTTGCAGCACAGCCGCTACAGCCAGCCGCCGCCCTTGGAGCAACCGCAAGCAACGCAAGTGGCGTAAAATCGCCAATGGTTGGCGTGTTTTATGCGTCCTCTTCGCCAGATGCCGCGCCGTTTGTGCGTATCGGCGACAACGTCCAAAAAGGCGATGTTTTGTGCATTCTCGAGGCAATGAAACTTATGAACGAAATTCACGCCGAAAAAGACGGAAAAATCGTTGATATTTGCGTAAAAAACGGCGATTTAGTGGAATATGGACAAATTATGTTCAAAATGGAGATTACTTAAAATGGGAGATATTATCAAGGTTGACAAAAATCAAATTATGGAAATTTTGCCGCATCGTCCGCCAATGTTGCTGATTGACGAGGGCGAGTTGCAGGACGGCGTTTCCGTCTGCAAATACACCGTGCAGGGCGACGAGTTTTTTTTGCAGGGGCATTTCCCTGGAAACCCTGTCGTGCCTGGCGTTATCCAGTGCGAGATGATGGCGCAGGCATCGTGCCTGTTGGTCGGCAAGCCCAATGACGGCAAAGCCTACACGCCCTATTTTACTGGGCTTGATAAGGTTAAGTTCAAGCGGAAAGTTGTCCCGAATGATTGCATTGTGCTGAAAAGCGAACTTGTCAAGCAAAAGGGCGTTTTCTATTTTGTGAAATGTACAGGACACGTCAACGGCGAATTGTGCTGTTCGGCGGAGATTTCGTTTGCGTTGGTTGCGGATTAGTGGAATTTTTGTATAATTATGCAATGTATAAATATGCAAAAAATGGAAATATGCAGTTTGTAGGTTTTGGAATTGCAAGGATTTTGTGGATTTTGGCAATTTGCAAGGTTGGAATTGCAAGAATTTTTGCATATTTTAGCAATTTGGAATTTTGCGGATTGTAGCATAATGAACAGGTATAACGAGCAAACGGGCGACCGAGACGGTCGCCCCTACGAAAAATGTTAAATTTCACAAAAAATAAAATCCTATAAAAAAAGCGGGTCACCTGCCCGCCGGCAGGCGGGAGGGCGCGCGCGTCCTTGCGGGTCTGGGCAGCGCCCAGGGTTTTAATGTTTTAGGTTTTAATGTTTTGACTTTTGGAGGTATTTATGTTTTCGAAGATTTTGATAGCGAATCGTGGCGAGATTGCGGTGCGTGTTATAAGGGCTTGCAAGGAAATGGGGATTGCTACTGTTGCGGTTTATTCTGAGGCGGACAGGGAGGCGATTCATGTTAGCTTGGCGGACGAAAGTTGCTGTATCGGCAAGGCAACGCCACGCGACAGCTATTTGAACATGGCGAATATTATCATGGCGGCGCGCGAATTTCACGCTGAAGCGATTCATCCTGGCTATGGCTTTTTGTCAGAAAATGCCGAGTTTTCGGACTTGTGCGCCGAAAATGGAATCACTTTTATTGGCCCAAAAGGCTCTGTTATTGCGAAAATGGGCGATAAGGACATGGCTCGCAAAACCATGAAAAATGCTGGCGTTCCTGTGATTCCTGGTTGCGAGTTGGTCGAAAGTTTGGAGCACGCAACGGCGGAAGCCCAGCAAATTGGCTTTCCTTTGCTGATAAAGGCACGTTCTGGCGGCGGTGGTCGTGGAATTAGGCTTGTCAACTCGGCGGACGAACTGGAATCCCAGTACAAAATAGCCACGCAAGAGGCGGCGGCGGCGTTCAGCGATGGCGCGGTCTACATGGAAAAATATCTGACAAACGTCAAACACATTGAAACGCAGATTTTGGCGGATAATTTCGGAAATATCGTGTGTTTGGGCGAACGAGATTGCTCCATGCAACGCCGCAACCAAAAGCTGGTGGAAGAAAGCCCTTCGCCAGTCGTTACGGACGATTTGCGGCGGCGGCTGATTGAGGTTTCCCATTTGGCGGCGAAAGCGGTAAATTATAGGGGTGCAGGTACGCTCGAGTGCCTGTACGATAGCACCGCCGACGAGTTCTATTTTATGGAAATGAACACACGCTTGCAGGTGGAGCATCCTGTAACGGAGTTTATCACTGGCGTTGACCTTGTCAAGTGGCAAATTCGGATTGCCGCCAACTTGCCGCTAAAGTTCACGCAAGCGGACGTAAAACTAGACGGTTACGCCATCGAGTGCCGCATTAACGCCGAAGACGAGCATTTTAAGCCGTCCGCTGGCGAGGTTACGATGTTGCACGTTCCAGGCGGGCCGCTTGTTCGCTTTGATTCCGCCATTTACAATGGATATTTCATTCCGCCGTTTTACGATTCCATGATTGGCAAGCTGATAGTGGCATCTCGCAGTAGCCGAAAGGGGGCGATTCGCAAAATGAAAGCCGCTCTGGCGGAACTCGTGATTGAGGGCGTGGCATCTAATCGGGATTTGCAGATGTTCATAATGAACTACAAAGAATTTGCGGACGGCACGTATACAACCGCAAGTTTAGAAAATTTATTGAATATCATAAAAAAATCTGATGAAAAATAGTGAATATTTATACATTTGTGAACAAAAAGGAAGTGCATAATTATGCAAGGATATTTTTTGATAGGTTCGTTTGTTGTTATGATTTTGGCGGTTTTGGTGCGTTCGCAGCAGTTGCGAAAATTGGGCATTAAAGCGGTGCATTTCGGCAAACTGGACAAAAAAGATTTCATAATTCCGCCGTTTGTGCTATTATATTTTTACTTGATTTTGGCGAATATTTGGGATTTTCCACGATTTGAGGAAATTTTTGTGCAAAATGACATTATATCGTGGATTGGCGTTGCTTTTTGCGTGTTTGCTCCTGTTTTGTTCATTTGGGGGATTATCTCGTTTGGGAAAAGTTTTCGAGTTGGAGTTGACAACAAAAAACCGAACAGTTTGGTAACTGGCGGAGCGTTCGCAATCAGCAGAAATCCGCTATATTTGGCGTTTTTTTCAATATTATTGGGAGCATTTTTGATTTTTCCAATGTGGACGTTTTTCGGCTATTTTGTGGCGGCTTTGTGGCTGATTGACAGGCAAGTTTGCCTGGAGGAGAATTTTTTGAAAGCCCATTATGGAGCGGAATATGACGATTATTGTGGGAAAGTTCGGCGGTATTTGTGATACGAATCAACGGTTGACAATTTGCATTTACCTAAATGTAGGGGCGGATATTACCTGCCCGTCCGGCAGGCGGGTCCGCCCGTGTTATAAACTAGCGAATGATACTTGTTCGTCCACCATCTGGACGAGGGCGGGTTCGCAACTACGTAAAATGCTGTATTATTTGCATTATTTCAACCATTGATTAACGTAAATTCCAATACTGATTGATTTTTATGATTGAAATTTGGTATAAAATTTGTAATTTTGGAGGAAATTTTATGATAAAATTTAGAAAGCCCAAAAATTTTTTAGAGGGATCGCGCAAGCTGGCGAATGCGGCACAAAAAGGGTTGACAGATGATTTAGTGGTGTGTCCAAAGTGCAAGAAAAGCCTTGAAAACAGCGACCTTATCGGACGTTTGAACGTTTGTATTTATTGCGGACATCATTTTCGGCAGACGGCGCGGCAACGGCTTAATTTTATTTGCGACGACGGCAGTTTAACGGAACTTTACGCCGATTTGCAGTCGGAAAATATATTGGATTTTCCCGAATATGACAAGAAATTGGCGAACGCAAAACTGGGCAGCAAAGAGGTTGACGCAGTTATTTGCGGCACTTGCGAGATAAACGGTGTAAAATCGGCAATATTCGCAATGGAGCCATATTTTATGATGGGTAGCATGGGAGTTGTCGTTGGCGAAAAAATAACGAGTCTTTTTGAGCAAGCAACGGCGGAACGCTTGCCAATAGTGGGTTTTACGGTATCTGGCGGTGCGCGTATGCAAGAGGGAATTTTATCGTTAATGCAAATGGCAAAAATCAGCGGTGCGGTAAAACGGCACAGCGATAGCGGTCAACTATATTTATGCGTTTTAACCGACCCAACAACAGGCGGAGTTACAGCAAGTTTCGCCATGCAAGCGGACGTTACCATAGCCGAACCGAACGCTCTAATTGGTTTTGCGGGCCCGCGCGTGATTGAGCAAACTATCCGCAAGCGGTTGCCAGACGGCTTTCAGGAGGCTAGTTTTATTTTGGAAAAAGGGTTTGTTGATGATATTGTTGAACGGAAAGATTTGAAGGATTATATTGGTAGGATTTTGCGGTTGCATAATTATGCGTGAAATGAATAAATTTAATTGATAATAAATCTTAAAAAAATATAAAAATATAGTTGAAATCCCAAAAGTTGCAAATAACAAGCAATATTTTGGGATTTTTTACTTAATTTTTGTAAATATGCTAATTGAGAGAGATTTTCTCGGTATGAATTTATTCATCAATTTTTTTTATATATTAAATCAACCTAATAAAAAATGTGAGTGTGTCGGAATTTCGATGAATTGACGACAGACAGGCGGCATAAGGGCGGCTAGCAATTTGTAGGGGCGGATATTATCCGCCCGCATTTTTTGTTAATTTGATTTGCTATAACATAGCATAGCTTATAACGATTGCAATATATTTTATTGTCCCAAAAACTTTTTCCTATAATAACAGCATTTTTTAACTCATATTTCAAAAAAACGCAAAAACAAGAGTAAAAATTAGTAATATTACGAAAAATAAATATATTTTATTTTAATCTTTATTTTTTTATAAAATTTTGTGGATAATGTGTATAAATAGCGATTGACTTATATATATATATATATATATATATAATGGATATTACACGGTTTTTGCAAAATTTTACGTGATAACAAAAATATGACTTTTTATGCGAGTATCTCGCAATTATTAGAAAGGGAGTGATTATCTAATGTACAAAACCAACGAAATTACACCATTACTCAAAAAAATTTTTGACGAACATGGTTATAGTGTTTTGAACAATGCACAAATTTTTGTCTCTTTAATTAGGGATTACTTATCCGAAAAAGGCTACAAAAAAGAGGCTGCTATTTTAGCTGAAATTTATTCTATCGTGTCAATCGGTAAAAGATTATACGAAAATCGGCAAACTTCACAGACAAATCAAGAAAAAGCTGCCAAACAAATTTTGAACGAATTACGTAGCAACTACGATGAAGAAACGGCTGAATTTGCTGTAATGTCTGTTACTGGTGCTTTGAACTGGCAACTTTCAATTTCGGCTCATGAACAGGAAAATAAAAAGCCTTTCTTTGGTGGCTTGTTTGGCGAAAAAACAAAAAAACAAAATTCAAGTAACTCAAATTCAAGCAACACTAAAAGCCCTGCCAATATGCCAAGTAAAAATAACCGTACCATTGAGTTGACATTCTCATGTCCGCCTGAAATGGGCGGCTCAACGAAACAATCCAATAATACTTCTTGGGTTCATGCAAATTGCGGCAATAACGCTACTTTATTACTTGACCTTGACAACTGGAATATTGTATGTCCAGCCTGTGGGAAAAAAAGCCTGTGTACTAGCTGGGAATATGACGGAACAGCATACTCCATGAAAGTAACAGGAGAAAATGCTACAGGAAACTTCCAAAAAATTAAACACGGTTTCATAACGTATGCACTTGCAGATTTGTTGCCAAATTCTCTTGACGAGGTAGCCAATTTTGTTAATGCAGTAAAATAATCATAGTCAATTTAGGCTTATAAACATTAAAAAGGAGTGGAAATATGACACGTAATCAAGCACCACAAGTTTCAATTCAAGAAAGTTTGCAGTACGTAGACGATGCTTTTCAATTTGTTGTCATCGCTTTGGAAAAACTGGAGGCTTGTCTGGAAATTGAGCGAACTGGAAATTGTAATCTAAAAACAACGGCGGTAGGTAAAAATTTAGATTTTCATGACGATATAGCTGTTCCGCCTACTGAACAAAAATTGCACGCTGAATTAGAAAATCAGTGCATAGGATTATTTATGCAATCCAAAAGTTTAGAAAAAGTCGGTAAACAGGATTTTGACAAAGCAGTTAAATATTTTCTTAATGATTTACTATCCTGGTACGGAGGTAGAAAGGATTCTGTTCCTCCAAATGTAGTTGAATGCTATTTTTTGCCTATTGCGTTTTCGGTAAGTCAATCGGTCAAAAATATCAACGATATATCCGATGTAATAAAGCAATATGTAGTGGACACTAACAACGATTTTGAAAAGCTACCCGACGATGTAAAGAAAAAAGCAGTATTAGATGGACATCGTAATTGGGTTTTAGCGGTTGAAAAAGCGGGAGCGTTACAAAAAGAGTACATTGAAAGCGGGAAAGCGAACAAACCCTTTGCTTATTCTGCACACAAACGCGGTACTGCAAAAGATGGCTTAAATCGGATATTAAGCTACTTTGTTCAAACGTACAAAGATCCAAATCCTGTAATTCGGCAAGTTGCTCATGTTATTAAGCAATACTTGCCAGAACAAATTGATGTGGTTACACATTATACTAATAGATAGAGGTGTAAATATGGCTACTTATTTTGAATTATATTTTCAATGCCCTGTTTGTATAGCATTAGGTAACACTAACATTCCTACATCTTACTGGGAACACAGTTCAGACGGCGGAATAATTGAAGTTGGCGATGATGCAAATTATAGATGTAAATCATGCAATCAAAAAGCACACGTTTCAAAATGGCAATATGGTTGCCCTGGTCACTCGGGCGATAATGGCGAATTAGTTTACAAAGCTGCAAGTCCTCAATCAATGGTAAAAGCATTTGGTATTGCAGCACAAATGTCAGACCAATACAGTTCTCAGTGGCTTAAAAACTTTATCAACAACCTGGGCGAGTGGTAAAACTATGGCTACTTATTATGAATTGTATATGCAATGCCCTGTTTGCATAAGTAGGGGTAACAATAACATTCCTATGTCTAGTTGGGTACATAATTTAGATGGCGGAATAATTGAAGTTGGCGATGACGCAAATTATAGATGTAAACTATGCGGTCTTACATTACATATTTCATATTGGGCATATGGCTGCCCTAATCATTCGGATGATAATGAAGAAGTAGTTTACAAAGATGCAATAAGACCGCATCATGATAAACAATTTGGTTTTATAGCACAACTTGGTATTGCAGCACGACTGTCAGACCAATATAGTGCTCAGTGGCTTAGAAATTTTGTCTACAACATGAGCGATTGGTAAAATCAGCAATGCAAGGCTCGCATTCGCTTGTTCGTCTAAACGGATGCGGGCGTATATTTTCTTTATCAATAAAGAAAGGAGGGAAATAGCAATTTGGGAACTTGGTCTAAGAAAGAAAAGGACTTGTGGCATAAGTGGCGTAAGGATAAGCTGAGTCCTGTGGTTATGGAGAGTGTTCGTAGGGCGATTGACAGTTCGTATAACTTAACCTATTACAGACTATATATTCAATGTCCAGTATGTATAGGAATGGGCTATCGAGTACCTTTTACCCATTGGATTCATGGTAATTGTGGTGGCTATCTTGAAATTGGGGATAATGCCCATTATAGATGTGCAAGATGTTTGCACGAAGATCACGTAGCTTTTTGGGAATATGGATGCCCTTATCATTCGGGCGGTAACGGAAATTATTTGGTTCATAAAAAGGTTTCCGTTAATTCAATAATTAAAGCACTCGGCATTGCCGTTCAAATGGCTGATTATGGCGGAAGTGTATGGATGAAAAAATTTTTAGACAACTTATGGGATTATTAGGAGGATTTTAGCATGACCAAAAAATTTCGTATAAAAATGTTTAATAACGATGGTAATTTTCCCAAAAATAACCTCGATATATGGGTATCTAGTGATATATACTCTGATTTTGCAAATTTTAACGGAAATGAAATAGACCGACCAGTTTATGTAAAAGTCAGCACTGCCGCATTGGTTGGCGAAAATATTTTATATGCAATTCTTCAGCCGTCCAACGATGCGGACGAAAATATCGCATATATATCAAAAGACATTGAACATAGCACCGATGTATATTTTTTGAATAACGAAGAAGTAACCATTGAACCCATTGAATACGATAATTTCGTCCAAGCGGAACAAGTTACAATCTCGCTTAAAAGCGAAGAGGTATATTTATGGTCAGCCGAGGAAGTTAGCAATTCTGAAAACTCTGTGTTGACAAATAATAAAATAGTTTTCTTAAATCAAATTATGTGGATTAACCCGTTCACCATAAAGCAAAAAACGTTGGCAAAAGTTATTGATATATTTCCACGTAATCCAGATAATCCTAATATTGCTTATCAGACAACAAATAAAACCAAAATAATCTTTGAGGGATTGCCAGAATCGCAACAAAAAGTAATTGACTTTAACAAAATCGGCGGTTTGAATGACGTTATTATTAAAATTAGAGAGATTGTTCAAATACCTCTGCATTTTCCTGAACTTTTGGAAAAATTTGGAATTGTTCCTCCAAGAGGTTTATTGTTGTACGGACCTCCTGGCAACGGAAAAACAATGATTGCACGGGCAGTGGCGGACAACATGGGTGCAAGATTTTTCTCTATTGAGGGTTCGCAACTGCTATCAAAATTTGTAGGCGTAGGCGAGCAAAAATTGGAAGATTTGTTTAACGATGCTGCCAAAGCAGCAGAAAAAGGAAATGCAATAATCTTTATAGACGAATTGGATTCAATGGCAATGCGAAGAGATAAATACGACGTTGAACATAACATAACCATGGTAGGCAGATTATTATCGTTGATGGATGGCATACATTCCAGACGCAATGTATTTGTTATAGGTGCAACAAACAGGCTAAATACTATAGATTCCGCTTTTCGCCGCCCTGGACGTTTTGAATTAGAGTTTGAAATTCCAAACCCAAACCTAAACGCTAGATACGACATTTTAACTAAATATGTAGATATATCCAACAATGAAATTATCGCAAAAGAAGTGGACAACAATTTTTTGTCCCAAATAAGCGAGCTAACAAATGGTTATTCGGGCGCGGACATAAGTTCGCTGTATCGCCAAGCTGTAATGAACGCTATGCGAAAAGCAATCGACATAGATTCAGTAGGAAAATTGCTACTAAAACACGAAAACGTAACTTTAACAAAAGATGATTTTGAAGTTGCAAGAAAAAGCATAACGCCAACATCATTGCGTGGAGTTGATGTTCCGCCAATTAGTACAAGCTGGGACGAAATAATTGGTTTATGCGAGCCTAAAGAAAATTTGCTTAAAATACATGATTATTTTTCCGCAAATACAGAGGTTGACACATTTGGTTATAGACCAGATTTCTTAAATTTAATTTTTAAGGGCGATATAGGTTCAGGCAGAAAAACGCTTGTTAAAGCCTTTGCAACAGGTTTTAACTATGAATTGCTACCGATTGACCTTTTGAATTTGTTTACTCTTGGCTATAAAGAAGCATTTAATGCTATTGACGAAACGTTTTTGAAAGCCAAACAAGTTGCACCTTCCATTATATATATTAGCAATCTGCAAAATATCGACAAAGCGGATTTGTTTTTGCATAAACTTCTCAATAATACAAGACAGCTTAATGCAAGGCACAAAATATTGATAATTGTTGAAATAGACAACAAAGGGGATATTCCAAATAATTTAATAGGCTACAAAGCGTTCCAAAAGCCAATCAATTTTGAATGGCAACCCGAAGAGTTATCACAAATATTTGACAAATATAATGTTGACAACGAAACAGGAGAACATCTCATTAAAGAACATGGAATAACCACCACAGGACATTTAATATCGAAGCTAAAAAATTTGCAATTTCAATAAATAGCATTTTTTGCGAAACAAACTTGGAATTTTAACTTTATTTATAATCCATAAGAAAGGAGAATTATTTTATGGACATAGGAACTATATTATTTGTGGTAGTTTTTGTTGTTGGATGTGGAATATTTGGCGCTTTTTACGCTAGTCGCAAAAAATAATTTTGTGAAAATGTCGACCAAAAACCAAGAAAGGAGAAATATTTATGAATGATAAAATATTAGCTATCGCAGCAATTTTAGGAGCAGCCTTAATAATTGTGATATTTGGTAATTGGATGTTGATTCTTTGGGGTAATGAGCCTATGGAAATAGGAACTATATTATTTGTGGTAGTTTTTGTTGTTGGATGCGGAATATTTGGCGCTTTTTACGCTAGTCGCAAAAAATAATTTTGTGAAAATGCCAACTAAAAACCAAGAAAGGGGAAATTTTTATGAGTGATAAAGGTGCAATGATTGTAAGTATATCGGTCATCTGCCTAATAGTCGGAGCAGTTGTTGCTTGGTTATTAGGATTCGTGGCAATACAAATTATATTAGCTTTTCTGGCGATTGTTATTGGAATAGCCTATTATCTTTACTCTCTAAAAAAATAATTATATTAAAATCTCAAATAAAGGATGTGCAAAATGCAACTAAAAGATACGTACGGCAACGTAACAGCCACAATAAACGGCAAAACAATCTGCGAAACTAAACGTGGCAACCTATTATATTACATACGTGGCGATAGTATCCAAGACGAATATGGAAACACGGTGTACAAAATCCAAGCCGACAGAATAAGAGATACGCACGGAAACACCGTTTATTACATACGTGGCGATACCGTCCGCGATGTACATGGGAATGTGCTTTATTTTATCCGATAAAATAAATTTTGCCAAACAAAAATTTTACACACAGCAAAAGTTGTGATAATATGTAAATTAGCTTGATAAGTAAGCAAGCAAAAAGGGCAAAAAGGGCAAAATTTCTAGTTGGAAAGTCAACTATGATATAAATCACATCTCAGAAAGGGTTACAAATATGTATATTTCAGGTTATATTGGCGAAGGGCGTTTTAACGGTCTTCGGGCGGGCGATGAAAAAGTGCTAACGCACGTTAATTTCTCGTTTGCGGTGGTAAAAGATGGACTCGGTAGCGTTGCACATTGGCAAAATGCGGATAAAGTTCGCAATTTTATGCAAAACAAGCAAGGCATAAAGGCAATTTTATCAGTTGGCGGTTGGGGCGCAGGCGGCTTTTCTAATGCTTGCTCCACGCCAGAGGGAATCGAAAATTTGAGCAACTCGTTAGTGGCAATAATTGACGATTATGGTTTTGACGGAATCGATCTTGACTGGGAATATCCTGGACTCGGCTCGGCAGGAATTGACCATTCGCCAGCCGACAAAGTCAATTTTACGGCTTGGGTGCAATCTTTGCGGAACAAACTTGGCAAAGACAAGCTAATAACAATGGCAGCAGGAGCAATGCAACGTTGCATCGATAATTTGGAGATTGACAAATTGGTCAATCTACTGGATTTCTTCAACGTTATGACATACGATATGTGCCACAATAAATACACGTGCCATCACACGGCATTATACGAATCTCCCCACAGCAAGAGCATTTGCGGCGACAAAGCAATAAAATTATACGAAGCGGCAGGTGTTCCTTTGGACAAGCTAGTTTTAGGCGGAGCATTTTATGCCAGAATTTTCCAAAAAGCAAGCGGCTTAAACACAGAATTTGACGGCGAAGTCCCTACCTGGACAGGCGGCTACGTTGACACAATGGAACGTGCCGAAAAAGCTGGCGGTGTACAATATGACGAACAAGCCCAAGCTGCATACGCTTTCAACTCCGAAACAAAAGAATACATCACGTTTGACGATGTTCGCTCGCTAAAGGCAAAATACGATTACGTGAAAAATAGAGGTCTAAAGGGTATTATGTTTTGGGAATATACTTGCGATGACGATAACAGCACATTGCTAAAGGCATTAAAAGACTGATTTTTGTGTGTTACACTCGAACAACTTAAAAATAGACTGTTGTAGAAAAAACGGGCGGATATTATCCGCCCCTACATAATGCCTATCGATTGTCCTCGATTCGCCTGCTTTCCTAGAAATTTTTTAATTTAATAACAATGGCATAATATTATATCGACACAAACCATGGTTAAAAATTGTATTTGATAAAACCGTTCGACATGAACCACGGTTAAAAAATTGCATTTGATAAAACCGTTCGACATGAACCACGGTTAAAAATTGCATTTTCTAAAACGTAGGGGCGGATATTATCCGCCCGTTTTCTACAACAACCTGTTTTGAAAATATTCGAAATTATTCAAAACGATCCAAAACCATCCAAACCATCACGCTTTCGACATCTGCAAGCTAAAATTATTTTTCATTTCAACAATAAGCACGGCAATTTCATCAAATTCGCTATGCAATAGCATTGACGAAAGCGTTTCAATCGCCTCTTGTACTTCGGTTGGCCATGAATGTTGCTTAATTGCATCCAATGTAGCTTTCGAACTTTTTTTGTTATAACTTGCCGCTTCATTTTTTAACACATTAAGCTGCTCCAACAAAAACTCCCAATCGCAGTCGTCGTCGGATTTTGCGTTTTGTTGCTTGCTTTCTTCTTGTTCGGCTGTTAATGTTTTAAGATGCTCCTGCAAATTTTCAATAAAATTGTCAACGTAATCTTGTATAATTGATGTGTTTCCTTTGTTGCCGGCATCTTCTAATACTTGTGCTGTATGAGCCAGTTCTTTTTCGCCAATGTTTGCCAGCGAGCTTTTTATGCCGTGCACAGCAATGACAAAATTTTGCAAGGCGGATTCTGTCCACTTTTCGCTTAAAACATCTTGTAAAACTTGAATCGTTTTGCTAACATCACTGATAAATGCGTTTCTTATACCGTCCGATAAGGTTTTGTCCGCTTTATCGTCGGGCTTGGATTCTTGTTTTAGTAGCCATTCGGCTTTTGCCGCTTCTATCACATCGTCGGGATATTTACTGCGAATCAATCTTATTAAAACCGTGTTCAAATTTTTCAATTCAATCGGCTTTGACAAAAATCCAGAAAATCCATTTGACAAAAATAGTTCCGATTGCCCCAAAATTGTGTTCGCCGTCAACGCAACAATCGGATTAGAATATCCCATCGATTTTATCGTTTTGGCGGTTTCGATTCCGTCCATTTCGGGCATCATGTGATCCATAAATATTATATCGTAAATATTGCCTTGCTTTACCTTTTCGACAACTTCAAATCCGCTGGTTGCGGTTTGTATGTTAAGTCCGTACGAAGACAAAAGTCCGCGAGCAACGTATAAATTGGATTCCTGGTCGTCAACTACTAATACTTTGCCGTACGGCATTGGTTCAAATTCAAATCGTTCTTTTTTGTGTAGCTCAAACTCGCCAAATTCGTAGTTGCGAAGATTATATGCGGCTTGTTTACCCAAAACTCGGCTGTCGCTGTTCTTTTGCGGAATCGTAACATGAAAGAAAGTTCCCTCGCCTTTTTTGCTGTCAACTTTTATTTTGCCGCCCATCAATTTTAGCAACTGGTAAGTTATGTGCATTCCAAGCCCTGTGCCTTGAACATACTTATTTTCTTTCGAGTTAAATCGGACGTATTCGTTGTTAAATAATGTGTTAAGTTGCTCTTTTGTCATGCCTTGCCCTGTATCAGTTACGCTAATGCACAGTTGTGCAGTGTCTTCTTCTTCGGATTGCTCCATTTTTAACTCGAGAGCAACTGTGCCTTCGCTGGTGTACTTAAAGGCGTTCGATAGCAAGTTGTTCAAAATTTGCTTAATACGCAACTCGTCGCCAATAAGAGAAATTGGCAAATTTTCGTCAACATCTAAAACAAATTTTATATGACTGCTGTTTTTGTTCATCAAATTAAACTGGACAGTATCCATTATTAGGCTTGCGGTTTCGTACGGTCTATCTTCAATTTCTAGTTTGCCCGCGACAACTTTGGAAAGGTCTAATAAATCGTTGATGATTCCCGTTAGCAAAATAGCCGAGCGGTTTATTTGCATAAAAGCCTCTTCAACATCGGGATCAATGTGCATTTTTTGCAACTGAATATCTGCAATGCCGCGAATTACGCTAACTGGCGTGCGAATTTCGTGGCTCATGCGAGCCAAAAATTGGTTTTTGGCAATATTTTCATTGTTGGCTGTTTCCCAATTTTTTGCCTTTACGTAAACTTCTTTTATATCGCGTAAATCTTGCAAATAAGTGCCAGCAACCATTTCGCCGTGATAATTTATGGGAATAAGCGACATATTGACCGCAACAGGATTTCCCTCGGAATCTTGGCAAGTGTATTCGAAAGTTGCCGAATCGTTTTCTTTTATAAGTCTGTCCAAAAAATCTTTTGACGGATTGGTCGGAAAAATATTGTTATAGTTGTGCAAAGCATCTTCTTTGGTTTTGAAATTGAACAGCCGCGCAGCTTCTTTGTTGCAGTCAACGGCAATGTAATCTCTGCGAACCAAAAAACACGCCATCGGAATAGAATCCAACATAAGGTCAGCGGTTGCGTTGGCTTCACGCATTTGTTCCATAGCACGGCGGCGCAAAGTAAGGTCATGTACGCTGCAAACTACAACGTGATCTTCGCCCAAAGTAAACGAGGCACAAGATGTATCTGTGTAAAGCAAAATTCCGTCCATGCGTTGGTATACAAAGCGGTTTTTAAGCTGTCCGTGCATATTGGAACTATCTAACATTCCGTTAAAAAAATCTTTCGATTGCAGATGGTTTGGTTGATACGGCGGAAGAATATATTTTAGATACGTGCCGAAATCTTCTTTTGCGTATAAAGCGAAAGTTTTGACGGTTTCCTGGTTACAGTCGACAAAATTGTGTTCGCTGTCAAAAAGCATAACGGGAATAGGAATAGTGTCAATAACAAGGCGTAATTGTTCGATAGCTTTCATTTTGTTAGATAATTTAGAAATCATGTAATCAGCTCCTTATCTGGAAATAATGCCCTTTTTGCGGTTGTGCCTTATGTAGTTCGTCAAATTTTGCTTGTATGTTGTAAAAAGTTTTTACAATAAGGGGATCGAACCGTTTGCCGGATTCGCTCATAATAATGTCAACGGCTGCTTCGTGAGTAAAAGCCTCTTTGTAAGGGCGTTCGGTAACAAGTGCATCGTAAACATCGGCGATTGCCATAAGTCGCCCATGAATTGGGATATTTTCGCCTTTTAGCCCGTGCGGATAACCCGAGCCATCCCAATTTTCGTGGTGAAACTCTGCAAAAAGTTTCGCCGTTTTAAGAAACATATCTTCGCCAGTACGTTCGATAACTTTATCGATTATGTTAGCACCCATAATAACGTGGGTTTTCATAATATCGTATTCACTTTCGGTAAGTTTATCGGGCTTGTTTAATATTGTATCAGATACGTTAATTTTGCCAATATCGTGCAACATTGCACACGGCGGAACAACTTCCATATCCCACAAAATAAGTTCGTCATAATAAATTTTTTGTGCAATCATTTCGTAAACCAAAAGTTTTATGTATTCGACAGTGCGTTCGATATGTCCACCAGTATTTTCGTCCCTATTTTCGACTAAATCGGACAAAACAAAAATAAGGCTGTGATAAGCACGTTCAAGTTGGGCAGTACGTTCACGTATAAGCCCATTCAAATTTAGATGCAGCTGCACTCTGTTTAGTAGCACCGCATCGGAAAACGGTTTGTTTATGAAATCGACTGCACCTAGCTTAAAGCCCTGCGTTTCGACATCAGTGTCATTAGTAGCGGTTAAAAATATTACAGGAATACTTTGGTATTCTTTTCGGCTTTTCAGCTTTTCCATTGCCTCAAAACCGTCCATTTCTGGCATTCTTATATCTAAAAGAATCAAATCGGGTGTAATTTTTTCTATTAACTTAAACATGGATGCGCCTGACGATAGCGTTATAACGTTGTAATGTTCGCCCAAAGCATCTTCAATTTTAATTAGGTTTGTGTCGTTGTCGTCAACCGAAAAAATAGTTTTTACCATGCGCTATGTCCTCCTTTGCTAAAATCCAAAAAAATATTTCACAATATTATATCTCTGATTAAAATATAACATAAAACTTTGAAGTTTACAATAACTTATTTTTATTATAAAAAAATAAGTTGGATTATGTTGTTTTTTTTACGAAAAATTTTAGTTTGGGGTTAATTTTTTTGATTGCAATGTTGAAGTTTGTTATAATGTACAAATACTTTTTAATTGCAACGTTATTGAAATGCGGGCGGATAATATCCGCCCCTACAAATCGCCAAACCGTAGGGGCGGATATTATCCGCCCGTTTATCCCAAATTCGCAAATTTTTTGCAACCCAATTTTATATTACAATTTTATATTGCAATATAAATGTAATATCTGTTTGTAAAAATTTGTGGTATAATTAACCATAACGTCAAAGTAGCAAAAGGAGAACCCATGAACAGCAATAAAGCTGAACCAACAAGCCCTCAATTAGCCAACCATCTAAAATACGTTGACGAATGGATAAAAATTGGCTTAATAAATCCAGCGGACAATATTTTACTTGAAACAGAAAAAGGCATAACAGGAGCAATTTGCTTTTGCGAGCAATCGCCGACAACGTTACGAATACTAAATTTTACACTGGACAAAATTACGTTTAACAGTTACAAACTAATTTTGACCGCAATAAACCAAGCAAAACGTCCACAAACGCAAAAAATTATTTACAATCTTTACAGCGACGAACCCAATTATTCTGCCGTGTTAAAAATGTTTAATAGGGCAAACTTTGAAATTGCTCAACAAAAACACCGTTATACCTACAATGCAAAAAAAATATTGACAACTTCCAATAATAGCAATATGATATTTAAGAACGTATTAGAAACTGGCGAAAAATTATTTATCGAAGCCGTACGAAAAGTTACGCAAAATACGCTAGACAAAATTATGCTAGAAGATGCCCAAATTATGGGCGAACAAGCCGCCGCCGAAGATTATGTGCAACAAATGAAGAAAATCTCGTATAAGCCGAGTTGGTGGCGTTTAGCTTATGTAAACGATATTTTGGTGGGTTTAATTTTACCGCAAGCCTTTAACGCAACCGAAGGCGTTATAAATTATATTGGCGTTTTTCCTGAACATCGCGGAAAAGGCTACGTTTTGCCTATTGCTGTAGAAGGCACAAACATTTTGCTAAAAAACGGCATAACGCAAATTTACGCCGACCTAGATACCGCAAACACGCCGCTCGCCAATGCTTTAACCAAACTTGGCTACTTTCGCCAGCTAGATGAATCCGTCTTGATAAATAAAATAAATAAAAATTTATAACTTTACTTTTAGCAATTTTTATGTTGAAATAAATTTATGCACTTAATTAAGATAAACAAGGGGAAAAAATATGCGCATCATAGACCTAAGAAGCGATACAGTTACTCGCCCCACTAACGAAATGCGTCAAGCCATGTCATTTGCAGAGGTTGGCGATGATGTATATGGGGATGACCCAACAGTTATTAAACTAGAAGAACTTTCCGCTACATTGCTCCAAAAGGAGGCGGCGCTTTTTGTGCCAAGCGGTACTTTTGGCAACCAATTAGCCCTGCTTACTCATTGTCAATCTGGCAACGAGGTTATTTTGGACGATGCTTGCCATATTGTGCAGCACGAAGCGGGCGGTGCGGCTCGTTTGGCGGGCGTTCAACTGCGAACCTTTTCGCACGAACTATTTGATAAATCAAACAAGTCAACCGAAAAAGAAAACCGCATAATAAAGCAGTTAAAACTTAATTCTACCGAAAACGCCGATATTGCCGCAATAGAAAGCCGTATTCGCAAAATTAACGATATTCATTATCCCAAAACGGGACTTATTTGTTTAGAAAATGCTCATTCTAACGGGTGCGTTTTGCCGTTATCTTACATGGACGATATTGTTTTATTGGCAAAAAAATATAATATTCCCATTCATTTGGACGGCGCGCGCATTTTTAACGCTGCCGAGTATCTAAAAAAGCCAGCTTACGAAATTGCCGCCCGCGCGGATTCGGTTATGTTTTGCTTGTCAAAAGGACTTTGCTCGCCAATCGGCTCGGTTTTGGTTGGCAAGCAAGATTTTATCGATTTGGCTCGCAAAAATCGCAAAATTATGGGCGGCGGCTTGCGACAAGTGGGAATGCTTGCGGCTGCTGGGATTATCTCGTTGCAAAAAATGACGAAACGGCTTAATCAAGATCACAAAAACGCCAAACTTATGGGAAAATGGTTGGCAAAACAAAATGGTATTCAAGTTAATCAAAAAAATATACATATAAATATGGTGTTTTGCGACATAAAACTAGATTATCCCATTACACCAGATATTTTTGTTAATCGTCTGCAACAGGCGGGAATTTTGATAAATCCACCAGAAAACCCTATGTCAACTGAGTTTCGTTTTGTTACCCATAACGACATAAAAGAATCTGACATAAAATATTTTACCAGCAAAGTCTCTGAAATTTTAACAAAAGATTTTTGGTAATTTTTAGGGTTGTAAAAATTTTTTGGTGGATATTATTTGATTGGTGGATATAAATGTTGGAATATTCGGATTGGGAAGATTCGGATTGGGAAAATTCGGATTGGAAAGATTTGAATTGGGAAAATGCGGGCGGATATTACCCGCCCGCATTTCAACATTTATCGCATTATTCGCATTTGCAAAATAAATATTTTGCACAACGAAAGGAGAACTTATGAAAGGAAACTCAACACAACTAGTATTAGTGGCTGTTTTGGTGCTAATAATTGCGGTTGTCATTATATTTATGAACAACCCAACGGAGGAACAAGCGGTTGCTACAGCAGAAACTCCGCAAAACAATGTTGACGAAACGGCTGAAACATCTGAATCCGTTGAACTTGACGAACAAGACGAAACAGCCGAAATAGTGGAAATATCCGCCAACCAAGAGCAAGCCATTTTGCACGTAACGCAACGTACAGCCGATTGGCACACAATAGACATTCGCCGCGGAGATTTAGCCGTTGGCGACGAAATAACAATTTTGGGACGCACTGGCGGAAATGTTGGCACAGCCGAAACGGCGTATATGTTGCTTGGCGGGGGCAATTCTCCGTGGAACTGGATAACGTCAACCGAAATAAACAGGGCAAATCAACCATTTTCGTTGCACATGGTGCTTGAAGAAAATCACATAACCGAATCGCAATTTGAAAATATCCGTCTGCAAAGCAACGCCGCCGCCGCAGATATGCCTTTTTTTGTGGACGATATTATCATAACTCGCGGCAACGAAACGTTGTATTCCTTGGCGGACGACATTTATATACAGGGCAACATTAGCACCATTGCAACTCTTATGGGACATCCATTTTTGGCGGTCAGTGGTAATCCGACAATTTTTGTTGTGCCGCATAACACAGCTTTTGGCGGAATTTTGAACGAGGAGGGCGAACTTATGGCAACTGGAGATTTACAAAATGTTTTACTGCTAGATTTTGAATCGGACACGATAGATGCCGATATGATAACAGCTGGCGGACAAGTGCAAGCCCAGCGATGGTTATTGGACGATGGCAACCACGTTTTTCGCATAGAAAATGTAACAGGCAATTTTAACAGTGGCGATGGCAATTTTATAACAATAACGCCAGAAACGCCTTTACCAGTGGGTTCTACAATCGAGGTTTCGTGGGATGTTTTTGTTCCAAGTGCGGAAAATCCCAATGTTACAACCCTTGTTGGTCCTGGAATCAACATAAACGGGCAATTTGGCTCGGAGTCGCATCAACCGACAAACAACACGCCGCAACCTGGCGATTTGGCACGAAATATCCCAATGGACGAATGGGTCAACACAACTGTAGAATTTACCAACGGAATTGCTGTCGGCGATGTAAATTTTCTTATTTTCCGATTTAGGGTAAACGACGATCAACAACAGCCAACCGTGCATTATATTGATAATATCAGTATTTCTACGCGCGGCGCGGTAGATGTTTATGTTCCCAATTTTGACCTTTCGTTGCCGTCGCTTGCTTTGCTGTTTGAAGATTATTTTTTGGTGGGCAATACGTGGAGCAATCCCATACAAATGAACCTTGGCAACACGGAAGAGGGTTTTGTCCACCATTTTAATGCCGTTACGGCAGAAAATCATCACAAACCCAGTTTTATTGCGGCGGCTGGACCTGATCCCGCAACGTGGAATTTTACCATTCAAGACGAAATTGTGGATTTTGCCGAGGCAAACGGAATCGCAATGATAGGTCATACGCTAGTTTGGCACGCACAATCTCCAATGTGGTTGACAACGCAAGCCAACAGCACCGAGCCATTGACACGCGCACAAGCCATGGCAAATTTGGAGCTATACATTAGCACAGTTGCAGGACGTTACGCTGGACGCATTCATTCTTGGGATGTTTTGAACGAGGCAATAGCAAGCAGTGTCAACAGCTTTTCGGGAGATTGGCGAAATCATATTCGACAAAATATTGATGTAGCCAACGGCGAACAGCAATGGTATGCGGCATTCGCAAACGGTGCGGATGAATCCGTTGGCGAAAGCGGCGAAGATTTCATATTTTACGCATTTTATTTTGCACGGCAAGCGGATCCCGATGCAATTTTATTTTACAACGATTACAACGAGGAGCAGCCTGGCAAACGTGATGCAATCGCCCAAATGGTGGAGCAGATAAACGAACGGTGGCAACAACACGCCAATTATGACGGACGGCTACTGATTGAGGGAATCGGCTTGCAATCGCATTATCATCTTGATCAATGGGCGACCAACTTTAACAATATTCGTCCCACAATAGAGCGGTTTATTGAAACAGGCGCAATTTTGGCAATCACAGAACTGGACATTACAATCGGAACGCAAAGCAATCCGTCCATTCCATTAACCGCCGCCCAAGAGTTGCGACAAGCGGAATATTTTCGCCGAGTTTTTAGCTATTATTTAGAATTTGCCGAACATATCGACAGAGTAACAATTTGGGGCAAAGCGGACAATCAAAGTTGGCGTGCATGGGGTTCTCCTCTGATGTTTAATAATTATTTATCGGCAAAAGAGGCGTTTCATGCTGTTGTGGAGTTGGTGGAATAATGGCAATGGTGGATTGGGATAAACAACTTAAGAAATCTGATGTTGAGCCTACTTACACAGATGAGGAAATATTGGAAATTTGCAAGAAAAATTTGATAAAATATGCAGATGTATTTCGGCGGTTAGAGGAGTTGGACAACGGTGGACAAACCTTCGATTGAAAAAATATGCAAAATTAACCGCTTGATTTTGAGACGTAAAAACACATTGCGAGATGTGAATTTGTTGGATTCTTGTATTAGCTCTGCTTTCCAATCTTACGGCGGAACGGATTTTTATGCAACCGATTTTGAAAAAATCTGTCGCATTTCCTATGGAATCGTCAAAAACCACGCTTTCATTGACGGAAACAAACGTACTTCGTTGGCTTTTTTGACTACATTTTTAGAAATATATGATTTTCCGCCACTAAAATGTACGTTGCTTATAGAGCCTGTAATACTTATGACGGCACAAAGCCTTATATCTTTTGAGGATTTTTGCCTAATGGTTAAAGATTTATTGGAATAGCCACTCGAAAGGAGAACTCAATGAACCTAACTTTTGCCGATTTTGCAACAAAAATGTCAACAATGCCACGGCACGGCGATATTGTTTCGGGCTTTTCGCTTGGCTTGGAGGATAAATGGCGAACCTTTTACAAAAAAGGTCGACTTGTTTTCAACCAAGAAAACCTCAATCTTGCATATACTGGCTCGCTGGCGGACGGCTTTCGCTTGCTAGATGCCACGCAAAATTTTACCGAGGAATTTTTGGACGAATGCTCTTGCGTTATGCCAGATGTTATGATTTTTATGCACAATAATCTAAAACGCTACCGTAGCAAAACGCTAGGTTATCCCGATTTAGTAGTAGAAGTTTGGTCAGATAGCAACAACTCCACCGAAAAAGACTTCAAAACTCTGCTGTACAGCACGGGCAAAAACACCGAACATTGGTATTTAACGCAACATTCCAACATAATCGAATGCTGGCACGAAACCACAAAATTGTCAACACAATCTTTGCAAAATATATTAGTAACGCAAAGCGGCATATCGTTTGATTTGCGGCATTTGGCAATATAAAGGAGGATACCATGAACTACAAAATTGACCTACAATTTGACCATGAGGCGGAAGTTTGGATTGCGACAAGCGAAGATGTATACGGGCTTGTTTTGGAAGATGAATCTTGCGACAGATTGCTGGCAAGAGTAAAACTTGCTGTGCCTGAATTGTTGGAATTAGAGCAATAAACGTTGTTTTGAAACGCACAAAAATAAATCATAAATTTTGAAAAGGAGTACAAAATGCAAAAAATCAAAAAAGCAGTCCTAGCCTATTCTGGCGGACTTGACACATCAATAATAATTCACTGGTTAAAAGAAAATTACGGCTGCGAAGTTATCGCCGTTGCGGCGGACGTTGGACAAGGCAGCGAACTTACTGGGCTTGAGCAAAAAGCCATAAACACAGGTGCATCCGCCTGTTTTATCGAAGATTTACGCAAGCAATTTGTGGAAGATTACATTTTTCCAACCGTGCAAGCACAGGCAATTTATGAGCGGCAATATTTGCTCGGAACGGCGTTTGCTCGTCCTGTTATTGCGAAAAGGCTTGTGGAAATTGCCTTGCGCGAGGGAGCGGACGCAATCGCTCACGGTTGCACAGGAAAGGGCAACGATCAAGTTCGCTTCGAACTGGCTGTAAAGGCGTTTGCTCCGCAAATGAAAATAATTGCTCCGTGGCGTGAATGGGAAATAAAATCTCGTGAGGATGCAATCGAGTATGCTGAAGCCTGCAATATTCCCATTCCTGTTACACGAGAAACAAATTATTCCAAGGATAAAAATATTTGGCACTTGTCCCACGAGGGTTTGGATTTGGAAGACCCTGCAAACGCGCCAAAATATGACAACATTTTGGAATTGGGTATAACTCCCGAAAAAGCCCCAAACACGCCAACTTCCGTAACTATCGACTTTGAAAAAGGAATCCCAATCGCAATAAATAGCGAAAAAATGGACGGCGTAAAAATTGTTGAACTTCTCAATAAAATCGGCGGCGAAAACGGAATCGGCATTATCGATCTCATCGAAAATCGGCTTGTCGGCATGAAATCGCGCGGCGTGTACGAAACTCCCGGCGGAACAATCTTGTATAAAGCCCACGCTTTACTGGAAACTTTAACGGTGGACAAAGAAACCGCTCGCATAAAAGAACATCTCGCAATAAAATTTGCCGATTTGGTTTATAATGGACAATGGTTTACGCCGCTCCGTCAAGCGTTGTCAGCGTTTGTGGCAGAAACGCAACAAAAAGTCAGCGGTCAAGTTGTCTTAAAACTTTACAAGGGAAATATTATTCCGCAAGCGATAACTTCGCCATTTTCGCTGTACGATGCCGAACTTGCCTCGTTTGGCGAAAGCGATTACAATCAAAATGATTCGGCAGGATTTATCAATTTATTTGGGTTGCCAATAAAAGTCGCCGCCCAGTTAGGACGTGAGCAAACATGAGCAAAACTTTAACAGGACGTATGCAAGCCGAAATTAACGAAGATGTCCACGATTTTAACCAATCCATTATCGAGGACAGAACTCTGTTTGAGTGGGATATAATGGGCAGTTTGGCGCACGTTTATATGTTAGCCGAACGAGGAATTTTGACAACCGAGGAATCCGAAACAATTTCGGAGGGCTTGACACAAATTTTAGAGGATATAAATTACGGCAAAGTGGAATACGATTACGAGGCGGAAGATGTTCATATGTTCGTGGAAAATCTGCTAATAGAGCGGATTGGCGAAGTTGGTGGCAAGCTGCACACGGCACGCAGCCGCAACGATCAAGTTGCACTAGATTTGCGACTGTACGTCCGCCAAGAAATAATTGACACATTGACAAGTTTTTTTGATTTACAAAAAATTTTGCTAGAAACCGCCGAAAAGCACACAGAAACAATAATGCCAGGTTATACGCATTTGCAACGTGCGCAGCCTATAACTTTGGCACATCATTTATTGGCGTATGTTGAAATGTTCGGCCGCGACGAAAGCCGTTTAAGGGACTGTTTTGTGCGAATGAATTACTCTCCGTTGGGCGCAGGAGCATTAGCAGGTACAACGTTTCCAATCAACAGAAAAACGGTTGCCAAAAATTTGGAATTTGAAGCACCCACAAGAAACAGCCTCGACAGCGTAAGTGATCGCGACTTTTGCATAGAATTTGTCTCGTGTTTGGCAATAACTGCAATGCACCTTTCTCGGTTTGCGGAAGAGGTTATTTTGTGGTGTTCCTGGGAATTTCGTTTTGCGGAGCTACATGACAGCTTTGCGACAAGTTCGTCAATTATGCCGCAAAAGAAGAATCCCGACGTTGCGGAATTGGTGCGTGGCAAAACTGGCGTAGTTTACGGCGATTTAATGGCAATGTTGACAATAATGAAAGGCTTGCCGTTAGCCTACAACAAAGATATGCAGGAAGTCAAGCCGCTGTTAATAAACGCAATCAGCACCGTACAGGATTGTTTGGATATTTTTACGCCCATGTTAAGCACGCTAAAATTCAACAAAGAAAATATGCGAAAGGCAGTCGCAGAGGGATTTTTGAATGCAACAGATTGTGCCGATTATCTCACAAAAAAGGGAATGCCGTTTCGTACGGCGTACAAATTGGTTGGCGAGTTGGTAAATTTGTGCATAAAAAAACGTTGCTCTTTGGACGATTTGCCAATAGAGGAATATCGCGCAAAATCGGAATTGTTCGAACGAGATATTTATGAAGTTATAAATATCGATAATTGCGTAAAGGCGCGTAGTTTGATTGGCGGTCCCGCGGCAAAAACGGTTAAAAATACTATTCGGTTGTTGAAATCGGAGAAGTTTGGTAAAGGGAAATAAAAAAACAAGGCACATTTGGGAATTGAACCCATAAACCGAAAGTTTTACCGTTTTTGCTGTCTGTGCCTTTTTGTTATTTTAACATTTATTTTTGTATAAAACAAGGTTGCATTTTGAATATAATATTTGGCAACCTAAAATAGGAGGAATCATGCAAAAAATTATTATAAACAAGTTAGGTCCGATTGATTATGCGGAGTTGGAATGCACGAAGTGGATGGTGTTTATTGGTGCGCAGTCCACTGGGAAAAGTACGGTGGCTAAGGCTATTTTCTTTTTTAGGAAAGTTGGCGAAAGTATTTTTGACCTTTTGGTGGAAAATACCATGCTTACAAAAGTTTCAGATACGGAAAATTTTACACATAAAATAATGACAGCTTTGAGTGAAAGATTTATGGATATATTTAGCTCTTTTGTCATGTCTAAAGATACATCTGTGCAATTTTACTATGCTAATGAAACATATATAAAAATATCGTTTTTGCTAGAAAATGATATAAATATCGACTTTAGTGAAAATATTGTACAATATTTAATTGAAGTTGATGCAGATATATTGACTTACAGAGAATTGTCAACAGAATTGTCAAAAAGTTTTAGTAATTCTGAAAAAAATAGTAAATGGATTTACCGTGAAAGAGCAAAATTACGAAAGTTGTTTGAAGATAAATATAAAAATATTTATCTTCCAGCAGGACGTAGTATGATAAGTTTATTAGCTGAAAAATTAGACCGTATGCTTTTTACTATGAACGATTCCCAAAAACAAATGCTTGATTTCTGCATTCGTTGTTATTTAGAAGATGTTCTTGAGTTGCGACCAGTATTTAATAGTTTTTTAGAGCGTAAATTATCAAAAAAAACTGCGTTGGAATTAACCGAAAAGATTTTGAACGCCACATACAGCTACGGAGACGGAAATGAACGCCTAGAATTACCCAATGGTCAACATATAAGTTTGAGTAGGGCATCTTCTGGTCAGCAGGAAGTTGTGTGGGTAACAAATTTGTTAATCTATTCCTTGTTGCATGATAAACAAAAATTTGCATTCATAATAGAAGAACCCGAATCCAACCTATACCCAGAAACGCAAAAGCAACTAATCGACCTAATAGCCCTAACAGCCAACCAAGGCAACAACATAATAATAACAACGCACAGCCCATATATTTTGGGCAGTATAAATAATTTGCTGTACGCTGGGCAGTTTGCCAAACAAAACGCCGAACTCGCCACAAAAGCAAGCAAAATCATCGACAAAGATTTTTGGATAGACAGAGCGGATTTATCCGCTTGGCACGTGAAAGACGGCACGGTTACAAATTGTATCGATGACGAAATTGGGTTAATCCAAGACGAACTGATTGACGAAATTTCAGGCGTTATAAACAAAGAATACGCTGATTTGTTGGATATTGAGGAGGATTAGTAATGCCAATTAACAATTTTGACTCTTGGTGTGATAAAAATCAACCAATAATAGTTTCGCAAGACGGGGGCAAAAATTCCCCTAAACACACGGCAATCAATGCAGCAGAACCTCCAGCATATGTAACACAATACAAAATTGACGGCGTTATATTAAAAAACGAAACTTGCTGTGATTTTCTGGTTATTAACGAGGAAACTCGCATTGCTTATTTGATTGAATTAAAAGGACACGGCATAGAAAAAGCAGTTGACCAACTAGAAAGCACCGAGAAAAAACTCAGCAAGCAACTGGAAAATTACGATTTGCGTTTTCGCATTATTGCAAAGCGATTTCCTAAACCAGCCCGTGAAACCACTAAATTTAAGAAATTTTGTCATAACAGGAAAAACAAAGTGATTCATAGATCGGGCGGTTATCTTGAAGAAGAAATTTAGCCAAAAAGGAGTAACCCAATGTTCCAAACTTACCTAACCACCGCCAAAGCCGCCTACCAAACAAACGAAAACGCAAAAACACCACACAACAACCACCAATCCCTAGAATGATTTGCAGGTGCAGGAGGATTAGCATTAAGGCTTGAAAACGCCGAATTTTCAATTTAGAACCTGCCGAATTGGATTTGCTTTCGAGCGATTATACTTGTCAAGCGTTCAGTTATGCGGGAACAAGCGGCAGTTTTGCCGATGTGTGCGGAACGGTGTTCTATTATTATGCGGAATTTTTGCGACAACTAAAGCCGAAAATATTTTTGGCAGAAAACATAGGAAAATCAATCACAAATGCGCTAATCTAGGAGGGCAAAATGAATTGGAATTGTGATTTTTCCGATTATTTACATATTATTTAGCGATTTTCTGATATTCCCCAAAATTCCCCCTCACTTTACCCTTGACAAAATTCTAACATTAAAATTTCTATCAAAACAAAATTGCGCAACTTGCATCAACCTACTAACAACCTCAAAATCTACGGTAAACAAAAAAGCCTGGCTTAAATCTTCCGTTAAAATATAGTTGACTGCATATCGTACATTTTGCGATATTTCCAAGTGGTCATTTTTTACCTTTGGCTTGCAATCATTGCAAATTATGCCCTCTTTGCAAAAAAAAGAGTTCACATTTTTATTAGCACAAATACAACAATGTCCCATTTCGGGAGCAACCCCGTTATTTAGCAAAAATCTCAATACAAAAACTGCGACCGCTTGTAAACCTAAATTTTTATTTATATGTTGCAAGGTTTTCAATGTCAACTGCAAATTTTCGTTGCTTTCGGTGCGGTTTGGGATAACTTTTTCGCATATTTCCAAAATATATTGGGCGTAACAAAGGCTTTCGTAACTTTGACCAATCTCGTAAAAACCTGCTAAAATGTCCGCTTGCGTCATTGAGAAAAACTGGTTGCCTTCTGCGACAACATAATCGGCATAAGTTAGCAGTTGCGAAGCCGCCAAAAACTTGCTTTTTGCCTTTCTTGCACCTTTTGCGTACACAAAAATAATGCCAATATCTTTGCAGAATATGGTCAACCGTTTATCGGATTCGCCGATGGGCAACTCGCGCATAACAAGCCCTCTAATTTGCAGAGTTTTCATAATTCGCGCGAGTCGTAACCCAAATTACGCAACATTAAATCGTTGTCGCGCCAGTGCTTGCGAACTTTTACCCAAATTTGCAAATTTAGGGGCGTATCTAGCAACCGCTCTATATCTTTGCGAGCGGCTGAACCAATTTTTTTGAGCATTTCGCCACCTTTACCAATTATTATCGCCTTGTGAGATTCCCGTTCGCAATATATGGTTGCCTCTGTGTCAACTAAATTTCGCTTGGTGCGTTTTTTCATTTTGGATATTTCCACCGCAATACCGTGAGGAATCTCCTCCTGCAAAAAGGTCAATGCCTTTTCGCGTATCATTTCGGCGGCAATTTGGCGTTCTGGCTGATCGGTTATCATATCGTCAGGAAAATACTTCGGTCCAGTTGGCAAATATTTAGTTGCCGTTTGCAACAATTCGGCTAAATTATCCTGTTTGAGAGCGGAAATTGGCACAATATCGCAAAAGTCAAATCGTTTAGAGTACGCATCAATCGTAAGCAAAATATCGGGCTTTTTGACCGTATCCGATTTATTTATTACCAAAATTACTTTAGAATTTTTGTCTAATATCGACAAAATAAATTCGTCAGCAGTCGGTATTTTTTCGGTTGGCTGTACAAGATACAGTATAACATCAACGCCATTCAAAGAATTTTTAGCACTTTTTACCATATAATCTCCCAACTTGGTTTTGGGATTATGCAAACCAGGAGTATCTATAAAAACAATTTGGAAATCCTCTTCCGTTAAAATGCTGCGTATTTTGTTGCGCGTGGTTTGCGGACGATTTGAAACTATAGCAATTTTTTCGCCCACAAACGCATTCATTAACGTGGATTTTCCCACATTTGGGCAACCTATCAACGATATAAAGCCCGATTTATACTTTTCCAAAAAATGTTATCCCCTTTCTATTGCAAGATAAAACCGTGGGGCGCCCGCCTGCCGGCGGACAGGCCGCCCCCCGCC